>Ga0208919_1000376_pt1 | contig 31565 bp, 24 predicted proteins | sample 4_EtaG_FD_184076 | JGI IMG/M metagenome (GOLD analysis project Ga0208919, IMG submission 184076) | Marine viral communities from the Subarctic Pacific Ocean - 4_ETSP_OMZ_AT15127 metaG (SPAdes) (version 3) | ecosystem: Environmental > Aquatic > Marine > Oceanic | place: Pacific Ocean | collected...
GAGATATATCCTAAACTATTTGAAATGTATAGATATTATTACAAACTAAATACGAAGGGTAAAGGATAATAAATATATGATAGAATATAAATTTAAAAACGCAAGCGAAGCTTTTGACTTTTACTATGGGGTAATACCTAATGAAGGTAAAAGGTTTAATAACACTAAAGCTATGTTTAATCAAGGCTTTACTATATTAAATCCTAAAGATAGAATAATAACCAATGAAGCTAGAAACTTTAATGTTGAGTATGCTGAAGCTGAGTGGCAGTGGTACTTATCAGGTGATAGATCAACCGCTAAACTTGGTGAAATATATGGTAAGATACCTCAAATATGGCAACGTATGTCTGATGGTAATGGTAATGTAAACTCTAATTATGGTTGGCAATGGGAAAGAGGTTATCAACTAGACAAGGTTATAGCACAGTTGAAAGACAATGCAGGAACAAGACAAGCTGCAATATCGATATACGATGGTAAAGAAATAAGTAAATACAGACACGATACACCTTGTACTTATGCTGTGCAGTTTACAGTTGTAGATAATAAGCTTGATATGTGTGTTGTAATGAGATCTAACGATCTTTGGTTTGGTTTCTGTAATGATCAATATCAATTCAGCAAACTGCAAGAGATGGTCTCTAAACGCACAGGATACAACATGGGTATATATTATCATTTTGCACATAATTTGCATATATATGATGATCAGCTACCTGAAGAAAATGTAATAACTAGAAGAGCTAAAATGTATGGATAAAATTAATTATTATTTATACCATATACCGGGTAAAAAAATAGGTGTTACACGTGATCTTATATCTAGAGTCGTAGACCAACAGGGTTATGACTTAGACGAAGTAGAAGTTCTAGAACAAAGTACAGATATAGATTATATATCCGACCGCGAGTTAGAACTTCAATTATCTTACGGCTATAGGGTTGACAGACAGAAATACAAAGATTTATATATAAACCAAATAAAAAACCAAACAATGAATATAAACGCAACCGAACAAACCTCAACATTTCCAGTACCTGTATCTAAGTTAAAAGGTAGATTAATGGATAATATGGGTAAAACATGGTTAACATCTCACGGTAAGTTTGAGATAAACATGGACACTATAAAATGGATAATGGAAAATATAACAACATCACAGTTTACTACTGAAAGATGTTACATATATAATAAAGCATTTGCTAAATACTTTAACACACCTAGATTTCCATTTGGTGACGATGCATATCAAGCGTATTACGATACTCTAAATAAAAGAGCTACATTAAACGGTAATATGAAATATATGAATACTGATAATAGATTCCAGCTTATAAGAGACTGGGCAGGCGAAAGAGGTCTTTATACTAAAGGCGATACTAAAACTCAGTTCTGTAAATTAATGGAAGAAGCTGGTGAATTAGGTAGAGCTGTACTTAAGGATAATCAAGAAGAGTTTGTAGACGCTATAGGAGATATGGTAGTTGTATTAACTAATATGGCTCATCTTGGCGGTACAACAATCGAAGAGTGTATAGACGAAGCATACAAAGTTATAGCTAAAAGAACTGGTAAAATGGTTAACGGAACATTTGTTAAAGATGAAGAGTAAAACTATTTTATTTAGAGACCCCGTGGTCGAAAGAGTGTGTGACAAATTTGTAACACGTTCAGATGTTGGCTATGCTAAGTATGGTAGAACATTACACGACGAAAGAACTGGAAAGCATAAAGATTTAGCTGGTTACTTAAATGATGTTCAAGAAGAATTAATGGATGCAATACTTTACATTCAAGCTGCGAAAGAAGAGTTGAATGACAATTCAATAGCTAAGGAAGCTATAGCTGAAGCTAGCAAAGCTAGTTTTAGACCTCCACATCCATCACATGCTTCAACAGCACAATTAGACTGGGACGATGCGATCTCGCCGGTATAAAAAGAAAGGACCTGTGCGGTCTAAGAAAGTAACTTACGATGGTATTACTTTCCAGTCTGGTCTTGAGAAATATATGTACATAGCTTTGAAAAAAGCTAAGATCAAAGCAAAATATGAAGGGACAACTTATGAGTTGATCCCTTCTTTCAACTACGATAAATCATCTTATGAAAGACAATCTAACGGCAAAGGAGAATATAAAGACAGAGGTAAAAAAAAGATACTCAATATTAAATATACTCCTGATTTTGTCGGATCAAGTTTTATTATTGAATGTAAAGGCAGAGCTAATGAAACTTTTCCCATACGTTGGAAGCTATTTAAAATGTACTTATTCCACACTAAGTCAGAAGTTACGTTATATAAACCACAAAATCAAAAAGAATGCGACGAAACCGTGAACTTAATTCTTGGGAGAAAAAAGATTTAGCAAGAAGGAAATATGCCGAGCGTCAACTACAAAAGTTTATAGACTGGAGTATTGAAGCTAAAGGTTATCTAAAATATAAAGATTTAATTAAATATTCAGAAAAATATGGCCAGACTGACACTATCACCGTATCGAGTTAAGGTAAAAAAGAAAAGACCAGGTGTTCATAGTAAATGTAGGACATCTAATTCTAAAAACAGTATTCATTACAAGAAAAAATATAGAGGACAAGGAAGATGAAAGAGAGCAAGTTATTAGAAATGCAAAACAAGATTAAAGCTGTGACCAACGTGTTACAGCAATTAATAAATGAAATAACACATCTTAGAGAATTAAGTGTAGGAACTTTAGAAACAATAAAGTTAATGCCTGATTATCAAGATGCCATTGATGCTTTAAAAAAGCAGATGGAAGAAAATGTAAAAGAAAAAGCAAAAGTAAAAGAAGATGGAGTTAAGCAACAAGATACTAAGTGATATAACAGTTTATATGAAGTATGCTAAATTCGTACCTGAGTTAAATCGTAGAGAGACTTGGGCTGAATTAGTTACCAGGAATAAAAACATGCATATTAAAAAGTATCCTGCGTTGACTGACCAAATCGAAGAAGCTTACAAATTAGTATATGAAAAAAAGATTTTACCGTCTATGCGATCATTACAATTTGGAGGTAAGCCTATTGAGATCTCGCCTAATCGAGTTTACAATTGTGCTTATTTACCTATTGATAGCATTGAATGTTTTCATGAAATAATGTTTTTATTATTAGGTGGAACCGGAGTAGGTTACTCTGTACAACAACACCACGTAGCTAAGTTACCTATAGTTAATAAACCTTATATTAAAAGAACTAGAAGGTTTTTAATTGGTGATAGTATAGAAGGATGGGCTGATGCTATTAAGGTTCTTATGAAGTCCTATATGGGTGATAAGAGATCATCTAGCATACAGTTTGATTTTTCTGATATTAGACCAAAGGGAGCACAGCTCGTAACATCTGGAGGTAAAGCACCAGGGCCTCAACCATTAAAAGAGTGTATACTAAAAATTAAAGGTATATTTGATGGTAAAGAAGATGGAACACCATTAACAACTTTAGAAGCACACGACGTTGTTTGCCATATTGCCGATGCTGTATTAGCAGGTGGTATACGTAGAGCAGCTTTAATTAGTTTGTTCTCTGCGGGAGATGATGAAATGATAGCAGCTAAGTCTGGAAACTGGTGGGAAACAGACCCACAAAGAGGTAGATCAAATAATTCTGCTGTTTTAATGAGACATAAAGTAACTAAAGAGTTTTTTATGGATCTGTGGAAACGTGTAGAGTTATCAGGATCAGGTGAACCAGGTATTTATCTTAATAACGATAAAGACTGGGGAACTAATCCTTGTTGTGAAATAGCATTAAGACCTTTTCAGTTTTGTAACTTATGTGAGGTAAATGCTAGTGATCTTGAGTCACAAGAAGACTTTAACGATAGAGTTAAGAAAGCAAGCTTTATAGGTACGCTACAAGCTGGTTACACTGACTTTCATTATTTAAGAGATATATGGAGAGAAACGACAGAGAAGGACGCCCTTATCGGTGTATCAATGACAGGGATAGGGAGTGCCGCTGTGCTGCAGTTGGATATGAAGGCCGCTGCAAGTATAGTCAAAAGAGAGAATACAAAGACAGCTAAGTTAATTGGTATTAATCCAGCTGCAAGATGTACAACCGTGAAGCCTGCTGGGACGACATCTCTGGCATTAGGAACTTCATCGGGTATTCACGCATGGCATGCAGATTACTATACACGTAGGATCAGAGTTGGTAAAAACGAATCTATGTATAAGTATTTAGCAACTAATCATCCTGAGTTAATTGAAGATGAATTTTTTAGACCTCACGACACTGCTGTAATTAGTATACCGCAAAAAGCACCTAAAGGTTCTATATTAAGGGATGAATCACCATTTGATCTACTTGAAAGAATTAAAAAGGTAGCTACTGAATGGGTTAAACCTGGTCACAGAAAGGGATCTAACACTCACAATGTTTCTGCAACTGTTAGTTTAAAGCAAGACGAATGGGACGCAGCAGGTAAGTGGATGTGGAAAAATAGAGACCATTATAATGGATTATCTGTATTACCTTATGATGGAGGTACTTATACCCAAGCACCTTTTGAAGACATAAGTAAAGTTAATTACGATATGGCTATGAAACATTTAAAGAATGTTGATTTAACTAGGATTGTAGAAACAGACGATGATACAGATCTTTCAGGTGAATTAGCCTGTGCAGGTGGAGCATGTGAAATAACATGATAGAATCATTTGTCTATGGTTTATTAGCTACAGGTGTTATGTTAGCTATAAACAAGTTCGTTACAACTATATTTATAAAAGTAAAAAACAGTGGACTAGCATTAGTATATGGCAGCTTAGCTGCTAAGTTAGTTTTCTTAAGTATATTTACCTTGACTATAAAAAACGATCTACAAAACTCTATAATATATTGTTCTATAATTTTAATAGGTATAATATACTCTAATTTAAATACAATACTAAAATTAAAATGACAAAAAAAATAGCAATAGTCGGAGGCATTGCAATGATGTCTTTCGGCGCTGGAAATATGATCTGGCACAAACAAAAACCAAAGTTAGGACCTAATGAATTAGCTATAGCTAGTGGAGTTTTAGTTTTTTCATTTGGTATTACAATTAAATTTTAATATATGGCAGAGAAGTTTAAACCTCACATGATGTATAAAGGTAAAAGCGCTATAAAAGCTGATACCTACGAAAAACATCGTGAATTAAAGAAAAAAGGATACGGGCATATAAAGCCTAAATAATAAAAGGGGATCAATTACGATCCCCTTTTTGGTTACAGGAACTTTGGGTATGGTGCCCAGTTTTTTATTTGTTCCTTATTTTATAAGCGTAAATTTTTTCTTTTTTTGTTTAGGTTTTATTTGCCATTCTGGCCAACCTAACATCATGGCAACTCTTTGCCAAACTTCAGCGTCTTCACCCATAGCAGCTGCTATATTATTAGTTTTAGTAAATAATCTATCTAATGGTACGTTAGTTGTTGCAGAGACAACTTTAGAAGCAGCTTCATAAGCTGGATTATCTATAGCAAAGCCCTTGTCAATCATATCATCTCCGTATTTATCCACCATGTAGCCTGCGGCTTTTAGTTTAGATACTTTAGAATCTATTGGTGGGGAAAAATCTAACAACTTCCAAGCAGAATCTACATATTCAGGTCTTTTTCTTTTAGATCTTTCATATACATCTAGTAGTAAGTTTTTAGCAGTGGCTACAGCGGCTCCACCATAACCTAAACCTCTTAATAGTGAGTCAACCATACCATTAGCTATACCAACATATTTCTTTTCTCTTTGTGCTGTTTCTTCATCATCATCTCCAAAGCCTACTGCAAATAAAGCTTGTTGTAATACATTGAATATAAGGTTTTGCATAGCTCCATAATATATAATTTTAGATATATTATTCTTCCAATCACCTCTTTTATTCTTAAGGTCACTTGCGGCTTTCTTAATTATCCTAGCATATTGAGAAGGCGTATTAGCAAATGCTAATATAACTCTACCAACGTTACTTGCTTGTTGTTGTGATATTCTATCGGGTCTACTTGATTGTTGAGACTCTTCAGCTATTTCCCTAAAATCTCTAAATGCTTGTTCTTCAGCTTCTTTCTGAGGCATACCATCTTTAATTAAAGCATTTATTCTATTTCTATAATAAGTAGCACCACCAGAAGCAATAGCAAAGCTATCAGCTATTTGTGTAGGTAAAAATCCTTTTTGCAGTAAATAATTTAAAGCAGCTTTAGCTTTATTTTTACTTGTAGCCGCAGCATCTGCTATTTCAGATTCAGATATATTAAGTTTTAACCCTTGTCTTCTATCTTTTAAAAAGTCTGAGTTCATTAATTTTGTAAAATCTTTCCAATATTGTTTTTGATTAGCAAAAGCTTTACCAGCTTTATAAATATTATTATCACTCCAGTTTATAAAGTTTATAGAAGATATTGTCTGAAGTACAGCTGATCTAGTGTTAAAGAACATTATAGCTCCAATAGATCCGTTAATATAGTCTAATACTTGATTACCTATTCTACTTTCACTAAACAATCTATTTTTCCCAGTTTTCATTCTTGATAAAACATTTTCCATAGCTTCCCTATACTTAGGACCATATATGGCTTCCATCTTGTTTAAATTTTCTTTTGAAAATATTATATCAGCATTTGTTTGCCACTCTTCTAAATATTTAGCACGCTTTACAGTGTTTAAACCATTAATAAGATCAGTTGTTATTGTACCAACTAACCAAGAATCTTGTGGAGCTGGATAACCATCTGATTTATTTATAGCTTGCAATTGATCTGCAAATACTTTTAGCTTAGGGTTTTTGTCAATAACTTCAGTTAAATCTTTTAAATCTCTTTTTGATATACCTGGTATTTCTAAACCTTGCTTGTTCCAAAGATAAACTCTTACAGCTTGTTCATTTGTAAATCCATCAATAGCTTCTTTACGTAAGTCTTTAGGTACTTCAAGTTCTTTTTTAAGAGCCTTAAAATCGTTCATTAAATTAACCCTATCTCTTGATAAGTTTTCATAGGCTCTTGCAAAAGGATTTAATAATCTTTCTTTATACCAAGCCATTTGTTGATCACCTAATTTACCTTTAGCCAATGTTGGGTATAATAAACCTACAAAATCCTCAGCTGATGGTGGAATAAAGAATTTAAACTTACCTTTATTAGCTCCAACTGTTTTAGCTCTAGCATCTGAATAAACTTTTTCAGCACCAATACCAGTTTTGTTTTCTAATATTTTATTAAAGTCAGAGTTTAAATCTTTTGATAAAGAAAATTTAGCTTGTTGTACTTTAGATTTAACATCGATAACAGACATTACATCTTTAACTGCTTTAACATTTTGATATGCGTCATCAGCAAAGTAGAAGTCATTATAACCTTCAGCTGCTTTATCTACCATCCAATTAGCTTTAGCTTCAGCATTTGATTTACCTAACCCTGTTATATTTTCTAATGGTATATTTAATCCTTGACTATCTAAAAACTCTTTAATAGCTACATCAGCTTCAGGTGCTCTTGCTGTTAATACAAACACATCTTCAGTGCCTCTTGCAGCTTGTATTTTTTTAGCTATATCTAAAAGTGGACCAGGTTTACCTTTAGTTACTTTATCAAATTCAGTAAAATCAAATACATAGCCTTGATCTAATAGTTCTTTACCTTTAGTAGCAAATTCTTCAGCAGTTAAACTACCTTCAGTTCCATCAGGCGCTGTAAATAAAACATTAGATTTAGTAGTTGCTAAAGTGTCATCAAAGTCAAATACTCTAATTTTTTTAACTTTAGCATTAACATCTCTAGCTATATTTAAAGCCTCATCTATACTAGAAGCTTTACTTAGTAAATCTTCAATGTTTAAATTATCTTCTACATCTAAAACTTTAGAATCTTTAAGAGTTTTATTAGTACTTTTACTGGCTTTTAATTGGCTTGGCGCTATTTTTAAGTATTGATCTAATTGCTTTTTAGCTTCTTTAATATCTAAATCTTCTAATATTACTTGTTCAACTAGGTTATTTTGAAAAGCTGAAACATTTTGTATAGAACTAAATTTATTATCTATACCTAGTCCAAATTCTTCTATTATAGATTTACCGGTTACAACATTTTTTATAGTATTTAAATTAATACCAGCCATTGCCATCCTTATAATAGGATCTGTAGTTATATTAGTTCCATTTGGTAAAGTCGCTGCGTAGTCTATATCTAACTTTGAATCATCTTTTTTAGATAATACTGTTTGGTGAAAGTTTTTTCTAACTTCTTTCATTATAGGTTTAGCAGCATTATTTTTTATAGCCCACAACAAGTTAGCACCAATTACAGAGGCTGGAGGATTATGCTCTTCTCTATATTTTTTTATACCATCTTTCTTGTCTCCGTACTCAAAAACGTCAGACATGTATTTAAAAGGTGCAGCTGTTTTTATAAGACCACTAGTTGCTTGATAACTTTGTATTATAATCATACCAGCTATATCCATAGACATTCTATCTTGAACTGCTTGAGCAAGTTTATTAACAACGTGATCTAAAATTTCCATATTTAAATCACTTTGCCTCTTTTTATTATCTAAAAAACTTTTTGTTATTTTACCGTCTTTTGGTAATTTTATTTGTTTAAAAGTGCCTTCAAATGGAGATTTTTCAACATTTTTAACTAACTTTTTGTAAGCAGGGTCTTTTGTACTATAGTATAATCTACCTGGCTTAGCTACATAATCATCAAACTCTGCTACTTGTTTTTTATTTACTCTAGTAAATTTTCCATCTTTTTTCTGCTCAAATAAAATATATTCACCATTAGTTCTTTTAATCCACTTTTTACTAGCTTTAGGATCTCTTACAAATTTTCCATCCTTAAAATCTCCATAAAAAGTTTGCCTACCACCACTACCCATCATACCAGCAGCGACTATAGACATATCTAAGTATTTAGAAGCTTTTAACATTAACTCCTGAAGCTTTGGTCTAGTAGATTCATTTATAGCTTCAGATTTAAATCCTAAATATTTAGCTATAGCTTTTTTATCTCTTAATAAAGCTAGTTCATTTAATTTATTTTGTATAGGTTTAGTAGATAAACTAAACATAGCAGTTGGTGTGCCGCTTTTAATATCTTGCAAAGCAGGTTCAGGCATACCTTCTTTTTGTAATTGCTCTCTAACAGTTTGATTAGTTATAGCTTTACCAGTTTGATTAGCTAAAGCAATTATTCTAGCAGATATATTCCTATCATCTCTAGTTGGTTTACCATCTACAAAACCAAATACCTCTAAAAATTCTTTATCTGTAATATTAGGTTTTTTTATTTGTACGTTTAATCCAGCACCTGTTTTAGCTCTTACACTACGTTTATTATAAAATTTATCAAGTAATACTTTAGGAACACCAGTAGATTTAAAATCTTTGTTATAGCCATCAGGTAACAAAGCTTTTAATAAATCAATATTATTTTTTATATATCTTTGAGCGTTAGCTATTTCACCTTTAGTTAAGTTGGCATTATTTAATATTTTATTAGGTGATATACCAAATGCTTCACCAATAGTTTCATTAGCTAAGTTTTTAAGAGTTTTGTAATTAACTTTAGATAAGTCAACATCTTTTACTTTTTCACTAACTTCTTTTATAGCTTTATCTTCTAAGTTTAATCTTTTTGCTACTTTAATCTTTCTCTCTGCTTGTCTTATTTCTTTTTCAGTCCTATCATCAGTTGTAGTTTCTGAGTCATCTACAAGTTGTCTAGCTTGCTCTGAGTCAATACTAGTTGTCTCTGCTTGCTCACCTATTTGTTCATCATAAAATGCCTGACGTTTAGGTCTTATATTAGAATTAACCCAAGTAGAAAACTCTGTAGATCCATCATATCTTTTTAATATACTATCAAATTCTTTATTAACAAATGATATAGCTTCTTCTGGAGCAATAGTACCTTTAGATATATCATAGCCTAAAGCTTTTAAAGCTACATTATCATATTGCTTTATTAATTCTTCTACATCTGTGTTAGCAGGATCTTTTTTATATTGTTTAGCTAAGTCGGTTACTTCAGATTTAGAAAACTTAAGTATAGTTTCATCAACTCCTTTTTCAGCTACATCTTTAACTCTGTCTTTTAATCTTTCACTTACAACAACTCCTTCTTTAGCTGCTTTAACTTGAGCTTTAGTAAACTTACCTTTACTTATAGATTTATTATAATCTTTTATAAAGTTATATACATCTTTACTGTCGTTAAAATCTATATTACTAAAACCAGCGTTTTGTAATATACGTCTAACAAAATCTTTTAATTTAGTAAATACTCCTTCTTCAAATTTAATATCACCAGTGGCTATTGCTTCAGAAAACAATGTTAATACTTCTTCGGCTTTAGTAGCTTCGTTAATGTCAGGATCTGCTTTATATTGTTCTATTCTAGCGGCAAGATCTGAGTTTTTAAAGTCTTCAGTGTTAATATTACTTAATTGCATTTTAATAGCATTAGCTAAAGCAAAAGCGCTTTCGTCGCCTTTATTAAGTGTATTAAATAAAACACCATGTAATATTTCATGAGCGGCTGTAGTTACAGCACCTTCTTTAGAAGCTACATCTTTATTAATAATAATAGTTTTACCATCAGGCATTATAAAACCTCTTTGCTTGCCAGCTTGTTTAGCTTTAGAAGCCGCTATGTTAGTATTTTCTTTAAGATAATTTTCTACATCGGCTTCGGTATCTAGCTCTATTACATTTAAATCAATATCAGCTTTTTCTACAGCTTTAACAGCTGCTCTAGTAGCTGTTTCTACAGATTGTATATTACCAAGTTCTGTATTAATTTCTCTAATTCTTTCTTTAGCTGGACCAGTGAAAGCTTCATCTTCTTTATTTACCTCATCTTGTAATTTTTGTCTTTCAAGTATTAAATCAAAAGATTTTTGCTTAGCTTTTGTTCCAAACTTCTTAGGTATTTTTAACCCTGCGTTTCTAGTGTTAGCTAAAGATTCTATTTCTAATTGTTTTTCTTCAGCTGTTATTTCGCCATTTTTAAACTTATTATCTATGTTTTTTTGAGCTGCTGAAAAGAACTTGTCAGCCTCTGCTAATTGAATATTAGATGTTAAATCAAATTTAGTAGCTACATCTCTAGCAGAGCTTTTAAGCTCAACTAAACTTTGTCTAGCAACATTTCCAGCAAAAGGCATAAAGAAACCAGCTATCATACCCATTTCACCTTCCTTGTTTATTTGATCAATGTCTATGAATTTAAACATATCAGTTGCACCACCTGTTTGAGTACCTATAGAAACTTGATTTAAAAAAGACTGAGCACTTTCTGTAAGTCTTTCTGTAAAACCTGCTTCAGTCATATCTAATCCTTTTCTTACAGCGTTGTTTGCAAACTTTTTTATTTCACCTTTATAAAGTGATCCGACACCACCAGCTGTATTTTTACCAAGTTTAGTAAAAGTAGAGTTTAATACTTTTTTAGCTCCAAATCTTTCTGCTGCAGTTTGTACAGCAGCAAAAGCTGCGGCATTAGCTTGGCTAGCGTATTTACCTTCTTCTAAAGCTTTTATATAATCTTCTCTATTTGGCTCTCTACCTAGTTCATCTCTTAGTCCATCTGTTAAGGCACCCCAGTAGTTTTCAGCATACATAGGCGTAAACATGGCTGCAGTAGATATACCTGCTGTAATAGGCCCACCAAAAACAGAAAGACCACCAACAATTAATTGAGGTGCTTGCTCTGCTATTATAGATGGAGCAGCTTTAGCAGCATTTAAAGCATACTCAAAACCAAAACCTTCTGGATCTGGTGATTCAGTAAATAAAGCAAGATAATCATCTGTTGCTTTTATTTTATCTAAACCTTCTACTATGTTTTCAGTAAGATTTTCTTTTTTACTTTTTAATTCCTCTAATCTATCTTTTACTTTAACTTTTTCTACTGTAAAAGTAGGACGACCTGATATTCCAACCTCTTGTTTTCTTACACTTATTTCGTCATCTAAACCTATAGATTTATTTTCTATTTTAGTTTCAAGATCTTTTAATTCTTCATCACTTTTTTGAAAAGCCAATTGCTCTCCACTTAACATTGTTTTATCAATAGCACTTTTAAAGGAATTAATACCTTTATAAGCCATTTCTTTAACACCTCCAGGGCTCCAAAAACTTGACTCATCTATACCTCTTAAAAACTCATCATTATATCTTCCCCATTCCTTATTCAACTCTCCAGCTACATCAGCTCCAACAACCTCTAAGTCTTTTATTATTTTATTAAAAGCAGGACTTTTTTCTAACTCACCGTAAACTTCTGCTTTATAAAAGTCATTAAATTCTTTTTTAGCTTTAGCAACTCCCTCGGGAGTAGTTAAATCAGCTTTGTTTTGTATTTCTAAAGCCTTCTCTTCAAGAATATCTTTTTTATTAAACTGCTGTATTTCAACTAAAGCTTTAATTCCTTCATCATCTCTTATTGTTTTACCAATAGACTCGTTTATAGCATTTGTTAAATCTTCTTTAGTTTTAAACTCTTTAATACTTTCAGGCATATTATCTGCCATTTTCTTTTTAACCTCTGGTCTAGGTACATAAACAGCTTCATCTCCAGTTCCGCTTTCTAGTATTAAATAACTAGGTTTTAAAACGCTTGATATTTGCTCGTCTTTTTGTTCTTTACTTAAATTTGGGTCTTTAGTTATATTTATAACTTTATCTTTATATTCTTTTGTTTGAACTTCTAGTGGTCTGTCGTCTTGATCTTGTAGAGATTGTATAACTTCATTTAGATAAACTCTATTACCACCAACCATTATAGACGCTTGTGGCTTGGTAATAGGAGCGGCTATAGAAACATCTTCAGAAACTAATTCCGCGTCTTCTACGGCTGGAGCTTTTGTAGTCTCAGTAATTGTTTCTATTTTTTCTGGAACATAATTTCTTATAACTAAAGCAATATTCTCTTCGCTTTCACCAGCGTTGATCATATTTTGAACTATTCTTTCTAATTCTTCATTCATTATTTAGAATATTTTTCTATTAAAGCCTGTGCAGTAGCTAATTGACTGTTGCTTGTGTTATCATCTTTAGATTCTACAAGTTTTATAAAATCATCATAATCTGATCTATCATCTAATCTAAATTCTTCAATTACTCCATCATCCATTTCTACACTAATAGCATCAACTCCAAGACTTGCTTCTTTAAAAGTAACATCAGGATATATCTTTTCTAATTTTTCAACAACATCGGTTTCATTACCATTAAATTCATCAAAACTTATTAAAGGATCTACATCAAAAGATTCTTCACCAACTATAAAATCACCTGTTTTTTCATTAATATATGTTTCAATTTTAGCTACATTGTAGTTTCTCGGCGTTTGCTTTAATAGTTTACGCTCAAGTTTTTCAATATCTTTCCTGTTGTTTAAATTAAAAGTTTGAGGAAAAGCATTGCCAGTAGGTTCTCCACTTTTATCTAAGTCTTGAGTTACAAAAGTAATTTTATTACCATCACGAGTTATTTTTCTAATATTTCTACCATCTAAATCAGTTCCTATATATGGGTCTTCACTTCCTTGTTTACCTTCTTTTAAGTCTTTTAAGTTACTTATAAGTTTATCTCCAAAACTTTTTTCTTCAGCTTTTATAGTTTCTGAAGTAGATTTTTGTTTCTGAGCTCGTTGTTTTTTTCTTTCAGGAATTGTAACTTCATCCGTAGCTATACCAACTGTCGTTAAATCTGGTAATCCTTTTCTTTGTTTAATTCTATCAATTTGGAAATTAATATACGCTTCTTTTTGCTTGTCATTGTTTTCATCAAATACTCCAAGGCTTAACTTAACATCATTAGGAAGCCTTTGATAATTAGTTCTATTAAAGCTATCTAATAAACTTTTATCATTTTTAAGAGCATCTACTAAAAAAGCATTAGCATCTTCCATGCTTTTTATTTCTGTTTGTGTAATTTTTTCGCCGTTTAATGTTTTATTCTTAATTGTTTGTTCTAAATTTTTATAATTATCAGCGTAGTTGTCAAATATTAAATCAAGCTTTTCAGTGTCATCTTCTAAATAATTTAAAAATGGTTTTTTTTCATTTAAATAAGCCCTACTATTTACTATAAAATCTTTACCACCTTCATCTTTCATTTTAAATACCCAAACGCCGTTAACTAATTCTGGTTTTATATTAGAACCACCTTTATTATAGTCTCTTATAAAATCAATTCTATTAGTATCTTGAGCTAATAAAGCTGCTCCAACTTGATCTAATTCTAATGACTCAGAATCTTCAAATTTTTGACCTTCACTATTAAAAGCTGCCAAAAATAAACCAGCTTCTTTAGCTGCAACTTCTAACTCTCTTTTAGCTTTTAAGTAAGCAGAATTATCCTTACCAATAGAATCTATACCTAACCTATAAACTTCTTCGTATTTATCTTGTAGAGTTGACTTTACTTGATCATCTATAGTTATTTCAGCGTATTCAGGAAATTCATTAACGCTAGATGATAAACCTAATAAATCTTCATTAAGTTTATTCTGAAGTTTAATCCTATTTTTCTCTTCATTTTCTCTTAGCTCAGCTTGTTTAGCTAAAGACTTTTCAATATCTTCAACGCCTTTAGTAAATTGACCAACGCTTGTATCTATTACCCTTCCTGGGTTGTAATATGTTCCTGCCATAATTTATTATTTAACTATAAGGTTTTGATCTTGGCGGGTTATAACCGTCGTCTCCACCAAAAACAGATCCAAGATCTTCAGTAGTTGCTAAAGTACCTAAAGCACTTGTAAAAGCGCCTAAACCTTGCCCCCTTGATGCCATCTGTTGTGCTTGTGCGTTTTCTAGTAGAGCTTGAGCCCTATTTAATTGTCCCATTTCCCTTGTTTCTTGCTGTTCAAAAACAAACTGCTTACCTAAAGCTTCCATTCTTTGTGCTTGTAATTCTCCTTGAGCTCTTAATTTCTCATTGTTTGCTTCTTGTGTTTCTAAAGTAGCAGAAACTCCTTGTTTAGATTTTAAAGCTGCTTGAGCTAAAGCAGTTGCTCCACCAGCTCCAGTTTGTCTTAAATTATCCAATGTGTTTGCTAAAGCTAAATCTGCTTGTTCTGCTTGCATTTCAGCTGCTTGTGTAGCAACACTTAAATTAGCATAAGGATTTGTTATATCTGCATATGGATTTATAATAGCTTGTCTAGATTCTTCTAAATTTTTTATTATTGTTTTTTGATCTTCAGCATCCCCTTTTGCTTTATTAGCTTGGAAAGCCGCAAACATACCAGCCACTGCTTTAGTACCTGCTATTGCTAATCCTATTTCTGATTCTGTCATATTTTAAATTTTAATAAGATGATAATACGTAATTTGATGATACGCTAAATAATTCTTTTGGTCCACCTAATTGAGTGGTATTGTCTGTAGATATTTTTACAGTTGCAAAATAACCTTTTATTCCTGACATAGCATTTCCAAATATAACTTCACCTGCTCTTACTGTGCTATTGCTAACTAAGTTGGCTACATATCTATTTTCTTTTCTATTAAAACCAGCCCTAAAAGGTATACCATTTTGAGTATATAAACCTTCATCATAACTTTTAACAGAGTTTGTAATATCTTGATTTTCTATATAATTACTATTAACTAAATCAAAACCTTGTAAATCTGACTCATAAGAATCTATTTGCCAGCCATTACTTCCCTCATAAGAGACTGTATTAAAGTTTTTTGTTACAGAAACAATAGGGTTGAATATGAAAGTTATATTTGAGTTACTTCTAACTCCGTAAAATAGTCCAGCATTATTTCTAGTTGTATTGTCGTAATGCTCGTAAATATCAGAATCGTAAAAACTATAATATTTATTTTTTAAACTTGCCATAAATTTAGGCTCGTAAGTGTAAAAACTTACCCAACCATTTATTGCGTCTTCAAAAGCGACTGTATTGAAAATATCAGTGCCATTTGGAACTACATCTTTATCTTGAGTAGATACAACATAGTTTTGATTGTGCACGTCATAACCCGCTACAATTCTATCTTTAATGTATTTAGTAAAAGTTATATCACCGGCTATAGGTGTGCCAGGGCTTCTATCTAAGTATATGTTATTTTCATCAAACACGCCAACAACATTTGCTATTATACTTCCGGTAGACTGAGGTATAGTAACTTGCATGCCTTTTTCTATAAAACTAACATTAGATCCGGTTACATTTATTTTAAAAGGTGCTATTGTTTGAGCAGTATTAAAAACACATGTAAAAGTAAACTCTTTAAATTGATCTTCTATTTTACCAAGCTCGTCTCTGAAATAATCTGACATGCCATATTGAGATATAGGTGTCATACCATCTCTTGATAACCTCATTACAGCATTTCTATATTTATCTACAAAATATCTTCTATACCCATAAACAGCCAATGTTTCTGGGTTTTTACTTATTCCATATTCACCTACATAAGGTGTTATCTGACCAATCACATTATCTGTAGAAGTTAATGCAGCATTTCCTTCAGCTGAATAAATAGCATCTTTATCTATTAAAGCCCTACTTACTTTATTTTCTTGGAATATAGCTAAATTACTGTCTAAAGCATTTAGTTTTTGTATAGAACCATACATTGGATCAACTGCTTTTGTTATTTGTTCACCAACGGAAAAAACATTAGTATCATTAACATTAGTTATAGAGTTGTACAGCCCAGAGTAAATCAAAGCATTTGGTCTTCTTATTTGCTCATTAGTATCTTCTATTAAATAAGCTCTAACGCCGTAGCCACCATTAACGTTGTTAAAACCACCAGTAATTCTAGCTTCTTCAATAATCCAGTTTCTATCGTTATCGCTAAGTGTTGTTATAGGTTTTATTCTTCCTAAAGGTGAATTAGCAGAAGTAGGATATAGAGGGTAGTTTTGAGGATTGCTAGGTAACCCAGGAAAAACAGGTTGATATGCAGCATCACCAGTACCAGTAGTATTATTTATATTCTTTTTTAATACAAAAGCATTGAAAAACTTTATTTTAGCCATAATATACTATCACTTGTTATTGAGTAAATATTACATCAAATTGACTAGATAAAGTACTTAAACCAGTACCGTTAGCATCAATTAGTTTTAATTTATATACACCATCAACTGCTAAGCTGCTTGCTATAATTGTTCTGTCTTGATTAGACCCAGTATTAGGAACTACATATATTTCCGGATACAAAGCTTCGGTAGTTGCGTCTACAACTGCTAAAAACAATTGCTCTTTATTTCTACTAGTATCAATTGAACCATTTAAGAAGCTATCAGCTGTCATAGTAAACAAGTTACCTATAGGTTCTCTAACTACAGCTGGTGGATTGTTATTAAATATAGGCGCTATGTCTAGTAGTTGGCAATTACTTATTCTAATAGGAGCATTAGTATATAAAGGTGTTGGTGAAGCAGAAGTATCAGTAGCTAGTAAATTAAATGTATAATTTTCATTTACGTTAGCATTTGAGTTAAATACAAATAAAGCGTTTGTTTGTATTTTATATTTAGTAACACTTCCAGTGTTATCTGTTAATATTTGAAACTCTGCAGATCTATCAGCACCAGTTCCATCAGTTACTAAATCTATTGACAAAGTAGAATTTGTTGTAAGTTTAGTTCCAGCAGCATCTACTAGTTCAAAAAACAATGTAGCGTCTGCACCACTAGCAGTGGATTCTGTATGTATATATTGTACATTTTGCCCTAATGACGTCGTGTTATTGCCAGCTGAATCTTCAACTCCTTTAGGAACAAGACTAACCACTTCATTATTAAAATCAGATATTAAACCTGAGCTTGAACTTTCCCAAAAAATATCTAAAACAGATTTAGTAGGTTCAGTTTCAAAAACACCTAAATCTTGCCAAGCTTTTTCTATATTGTATTTATCAGCATATGAAGGTGTTGCTCCTATTTTAAAACCAACAGTTTCTATAACTGCAACAAAAGGATTTGCTTGTGCATCAAAGAGTATGTCATGAAAGTTAAATTTAAAATCCGCAGCAGCGCTACCACCAACAAAATATGGATACCAAGGTATAGGATTTTGCGTTGTACTGTCAGCAGCATCGTTAATTCCACCTGGGTACAATTCACCTTTAGTAGTTGTCCATCTTCCCAAATCTCTAAAAGGTTGAATAGAAACAACTTTAGATCCTTTAGGCCCAATAGAAGATTGTTTGTTGTAAGATGTAGTGCCATAAGCATATATAGGGTTTACTCTATTAAACAATAAAGTTTCACTACCGAAAGTATCTTGATTACCACTAATAGTATTTAACTCTCTTGGAACTTTATTTATGTTATCTCCACTTAAAGTTAATGTAGATAATTTATTAGTGGAAATAAAAGATGGTAAAAATTCAGAGTTACCTGCCCCATTAGCTACAGGAAAGTCAGTGTTGTTTTCAGTATAACCAATAGTATCCCAATATATTTCCCCAGCTAAAGCACCAGGCGTGTAAACATTGTAGTAATCTTGATCTTGTTGTTTTACAACAATTCTATAGCTATAATATCCTAATGGGTTTGTTTGTGAATATAAACCTGGATAACCTTTTTTAGATAACGTTAAAGGAATCTCAGATCTTAAAGTTAAATCTAAATAATTACCAGTAAAGTTAACACTATTAGTTCCGAAGTTTTCATATGAAGTATATATAGTAGAATTTTTACTACCTGCAGTTATATTATTTTCATCATTTAATAATACATTTGAAGCCCTACCATATCTATCAACTAACACTATACCAACTTGATAACTTCTGTTTTGCTTTAAAGTATGTAAAGGAAACTCATTGCTTAAGTTCCTATTTGCTTGATCTTGATCACTGCTTCCAGACGGGTAAGTTTTTTGATTATAATTTAAATCATAATGCAAGTTGTCTGGAGAACTATGTTTATCTAAAAAATTACCATAAACAACTCTATTAGATACTACCTCTTGTGTTAATGCTCTTATGGGAACTTTGTCAAACACCCTTATTAATTCTGCTTCAGGAAGCACTTTAAGTGGCTTGGATGATAAATAGTTATACTGGTATTTATCTGTTGCTCCTAGAGCTGTTAAAACGCTTACTGGGACGTCTTCTATAACTCTAACTGCTAACTCATCAGAGTTTTTTACTAATATTTGTAGTTCTGATATTTTTAAATTATCTTTTACATTAGACCCTAAGTCTGGTAGTATTAAGTTTAATTTAACTTGGTCAACCCTATTTTCCATAAAGCTAACATTGCCACTTTCTAAAGTTACTTGCTCATCGTCATTTATAAAATAACCGAACTGCTGTGGAACAAAAGCAGACTGTGTAAATGGAGCTATTAAAGAATACTCATCATCTTCATATTTAAATCTATAGCTAAATTTGGCAAATTCATCTTTTAGTAAATTAGTGTCTCCTTTATAACTACTGTTATATTCTGGATTTGCCCTTTGTACCATTACTTTAACAGTTGAACCATTTACATATTTACCTATAGCTGAAGTTGCTGTTACACTTAGCGTAGACACACTTGTAACAATATACTCATCTTCGTTATTTATAGTAATTTTATCTCCAATAACTCCAGTTGCTTGAGCTTTTAAATCAGGGTTGTTAGCATCTTGAACTATAGTAGAATAAGCAGGACTTGAAAACGTGAATAAACCTGAAGCACTAGTATACACAGCTGTAGTAATAATATGAGCAGGTAAGTACTGTTGTGAATTTGAAATTAAAGTAGGATTATTAGATGCATCTAAAAAACTAAAAGCTTCATATGGAGCAAACTTAGAAACAGATATTTGATCTTCATTGAAATAATAAGGATTATTAATTCCTGAAAATTCATAGCTATCATCGAATGCTCTTTGTATATTTATTTTCCTTGGTTGATTCCTATTATCAGTCCAAAATAATAAATCTTCTAATAAGTTTACGTTTAAAATAGGTTGTGTTTTAGAGAAATTAAGGAAATTTCCAGCAATTAAAACCCTATAAGTATTTGTAATAACATTATATTCAGCTATATAACATCCAGCTCCTTTGTAAATAAAAACACCTGGAAAACCACTAGATGTATCTATGTAATCTGCAGGTGCAAAATTACTTAATTGATCGTTAGAACCATCAGTATAATCAGTTAAAAACAAATATATTTTATCGTTAAATATATCCATATAATAACCTATTATTTCTAAATTAGGTAAAGTTAGCTCAGTTGGTCTTATTACAGTGCCGTACTTTTCTGTTACCTTTTGCCTTTCTAAAGCTGCTATGTCTTCTTTTAAACTTACATTAACACCTTTTATTATGTTACCTAAAACATTTTCAATAGCACCGACGTCTGGACCTTCTGATCTACTTATATTAATATTTTGAGCATCCCTATACTCACCATTAGGTAAAAGCCTAGCGTCTAAGTCTTTATTCATTTTAGACTTGAGGAAAGTATTTTTTATTTCAGCCATGTATTAATGTTTAATCCACTTAGATTTACCTCTCATTACTTGTGTAAATTCTTCTAGCTTTATATTACTTAATCTTATTTTAGCGTTTCTTAATTGAGCTCTTCTATCTTTTTTAAACCTTTGAACAATATATTCTGGTATGTTAATTTTACTAGATAATATACTATATGCTATATGCATATATATAGCTTGCTCAGCCATTTTAGGTATTTTGCTATCCATATCGTAAGCAAGGCCATCTGATATATATTCTAGTATTATTAATTCATTTGCTAAACTACTTGAAAAACTAAATTTACCTTCTCTTTCATCTATAGTAAACCAACCGTTTTTTTGAGATATTTCAGGCTCTAAACCGTATCTTTCTCCATAAGCTATTTTGGCAAAAGAAAGATCATACACGTCAGCGTTTTGAAACAATTGATCAGTTAGTTGTCCTGTGATATTTAAATTGTCATTTCCAGCCCACCTTTCATTTGTTATAGCTTGTTGAGACTCTAAGTTTTCTCCGTCATTATCTTGCTCTGGTGTTCCATCTACATTTTGTAATAAAGGTTGTGTTGGGTTGCTAGTTAATCTTGTTGGGTATATAATATGCTTAACACCAGATGAATCAACCCAAGACAGTTGAACGTAGTTAACATAGTCTTGTGGAATTGCTAAAGATAAACTTGGTGGAATAGTAAGTTCTTGTGATTTAACAGATTTTAAAGTGTCATAACTAAATTCTTGTAACCCTCTTTTAGCATGAAATATAACATCAGATCTTTTAACTCTTGGAATTAATTTATCTAAACCAACATAAGCTACCATAAAATTGTTTACAATATCTGTTAAAGTAACATACGCATAACTACCATAATTGTCCCAAATAGACTGCTCTAGTAATTGTATAACTATTACATCGGTTAAAACAGGGGTAACTATTAAGGTTATTTCATTGCCAGTAACTTTATAATCCGTAGTTAATGTTAATTCAACACCGTTTTTTAAAACTTTAAAATTAGGTTTTGGAGAAGTAACTAATGATGTGTCACCTGTCCAAGTGTATAAAGTATTTACAGAATTAGTAAAAGCTTGTTGACCAGCGTAGTATTGAGCGTTAGTTTCGTTTATTAATCCCATTTTTTATCTTTTTGAATTTACTTCTTCTTGAGCTAGCTCTCTTGATGCAGCTTGAATTATTTGTGGATCTCTTATTACTATACCAGAATATTTTAATATTTCCAATATAACTTCAGTTTGTTGACTTTCGCTTATTTCAAAATTAACAGATCCAGTAGTTGGAATAATACCAGCACCTGTATTGGTAGGTTCATATACATATTGTCCTAATGACCCTACACTATATGCCCAAACTACATCTAGTGGTTTTCTAATATAGTTAAAAGTAACATCTGTGTTAGCAAAAATAGTTGGACTTGGAAATACAGTTAATTTATCTTGTTGGTATTTAGCAACAGGGAAGTTGTTTGTAGGTTGAGTTAAAGGAGAGAGTTTTACTCTATTGTAATCTCTATTACTTAATATTTCTATTGGAGGTGAATTTGTGCCTTTGTTCCAAGTAGCAGATCCAAATCTATGTAAATCTGTTGGTTGGTCATAAACGTTAGATGTTGGAGGAGTTGTATTGTCTGCAAACTCAGTTTTTTCAAACACTTGAAACTCTTCCATTATATGATCCATCCTAGATGCAAACTCTACATCTGTTTTTGGCATACGTATATATTGATTATAATCCTCAAAAAACTTTTCAAAAATTTCTAATTGAACTTGAGTAGCTATTTTGTTAAACTCATCAGGTGTTAAATATCCTCTTTGTTCTTTATTAAGAATATTTAAAACTGTGGTATATACCGTATTTACGTTTATTGCCATTTTAATTTTTTTAAAAAAAAAGGGTGGCGATAAAACCACCCTTAATTATAGTCACTTGTTATTTAAATTTTTTCTCTATAGATCTGTAAACTTCAAGTCCTTCATCTGTTTTAAACCATGCAGCAATAGCTGAATATGGATTTTCGTCAAAAGGTACTGTCATTAATTTACGATTATTAGCAGCCCATTTAAATGTTCTTTGATCATTATCTAATTTTATTATATTTCTTTCTTTAGCCGTAATAGCAAAATTTCTTAATACAACATTTTCATCTTCAGAAAGATCTAAAAATAATTTAGGGTTTCTTTTAGCAAAATGAATTAAATCTCTTTTTAATTCTTTAGAACTTAAGTTAGAAACACTAGAGCCAACTTCCACTCTTAATATAGCTTCAGCTTGATCAATGTCCATATCGTAAGCAACATTCATAGCAGATATTTCTAAAGCTAAGTTGTCAAAGTCATCTTCTGCAACTACTTCTGCATCAAATTCTTCAAATATAATTCCTTTATGAGGATGTTTAGCTAAAAATTCTTGTAAATTCCTTTTTTCTTTAGGAACTCCTAAATGACCCTTTTCAAAAACAACATGCTGTAGCGTTACGCTTCCTTTTTGTTCATCTACAAATATACTTCTTTGGTTAGTAGCATATCTTAATTCTCTTTCATAACCTTTTTCTGGGTCAAACCATACTAAAGGGTATCTTCTTGAGTGTTTACTTGATATTGTATAAGTTAAAGGATTTTTATCATTCACTAAATAGTAATTTCTATCTTTATACTCCCAAGTATCTTTTTTTACTGTAGGAGTTTCAACGATTTCTTCAACCGCTTTTACAGCTTTTGCTGTAGGTTTTTTGTTTTCTTTTGTTTCCATAATATAATATAATATAATAGTTAAAAAAGACCCCGCCGAAGCGGGATCTTATTACTAGTCTTAAGACGAAACGTCTACAGACTTAATGTGAACAGCTGTAACCAATGTTGGTAAACCAACAGGTATAGCAGGTCCAGATGCTCCATTTGCTTTTTCAATTGCAGCATTAACTAAACCTCTAACTGTAGCATATTGAGCCGCCGAAGCAGTTGCATATACTACGTCAGCTGTCATAACAGCAGGACTAGTACCTAGACCAACGCCGTATGATATTTGTATATTGTCCGCATCAGCAGCGCTAACGTGAACTATGTTTTCAGCTGGAATAAGATCTACATCTCCTCCACCTTTGTTAAATGATATATAACCCATTTTCTTAAATTTTTAAATGTTAATAATTAATTAAGCTCCTTTGAATAACACGAAGTTATTAGCAGCTTGAGTTACTAAACATCTTTCAGATAAGAAACTTACAGTCATCGCATCTAAAGTATCAGTATATGCACCACCGACAGAGCCAGTAATCCAAGACTTCATTCTTCGATCTTCAGTTTCAGAAGCTCTATATCTTACATGTAAGAAAGGACGTCTAATGTTAGATCCTAACATTTGATCGTATACTGTAGTTGTTCCAGCAGGAACCATTACACCATCAATTTCTTTAGATAAACCTCTAGTTGAAGCATCATTTAGATATTTCCAGTCAGTTTTATAGAAGTCATAAGAACCTCTTCTAAAACCAGAAAATCCAAAGTTTAATGCCATATCACCGTCATTGTCAAAAAGACCGTAAGAAGCAGCAGCTGTAGAAGCATAAGCTCCGTTCATAGCAGCAATCATATCATCGAAATCAAGAGCAGTAGCTCTAGATAAAAATAACATGTTTTCTTCAATTGAACCTTGCTTATCTAATTGTTTAAGGATAGCATCAAAATCGCCTAAAGCACCTGAACCAGGAGCAGCAGCACCAGCAAATCCAGAGTACACATTACCTCTTGACTCAACAGCAGCAAATAAACCTTCAGTACCTTTAATTCTAGTTGCCATAGCAGCGTTAGCTGGTCCACCAAAATCAAAAGTAGCATTAGCATTATTATAAGGGTTAGCAGGATCCATAAATTCACCTTCCACCATAGCCATTTCTAATGAATCTTCAAATCTAAGTCTAGTTTCAGACTCAGCTTTTAAATACCATAAGTACCCAGACTGTCCATCTTCAGTAGCAACTTCTACCCAACCAATTTGAGCAGCGTCAGAACCATTTATCTGATAGCTATCTTTTAATATAATTGGAGAATTAGAATATTGAGTAAAAGAAGGCTCAATAGAACCAGCCATACCAATAGCACCTTTTCCAAAATCAGAACCATATACAAATAGATTTACTCCATCAGCAGCAGTTCCTAAAGAATTAACAGTTGTACCGTAAAATTTAATTTCTAAAGTATCATTAGTTCTAGTAGTAGTAGTTACATTTTGAACTAAAGCTTTTTGAACTATAAGTCCAGTAGCGTTATCAGAAAGTAAAACAGTTTGACCTATTCTTATGGCACCTGATCTATCAGCAGCAGCTATGTCCGGTTGTGCATCATCAATGTTTATTACAACTGTAATATCATCATTAGCACCACCACCAGCAACCATTTGTGCTTTTTTGTAGGCAATATTTAATCTATTTTGTTCAGACCAAACAACTTGGTCAGATGTCATTGGCATTTCAGCGCCAACCATTCTTAAGAAACCACCAATTGTTCGGTTTCCGTATCTTTCTACTTCAGCTTCATAAAGCTCAGGTAGATATTGTTGTGCAAAGTTTCCTCCAGCAGAGCCAGTGAAATCAAGATAATTTGTTGACAAAGTCATCTGTGATTGCGAAGGCACTAAAGAAGCAGGAAAACTTCCACTTGTGTTAAAAGCCATATTTTATATGTTTTTTTATTAATTGTTTATTTTTTACTTTTTATTTTTAACTTAGAATTATCAGCGCCAGATATAGCTTTTACTTTAAATCCACCAATAAAAATATCACCAGAAGCAGTGCTTCTAGCTTCATTACTTATATTTTTAGATTTAGCCATTACATCTTTAACAGCGTCGGCTTTGCCTTGCTCGTAAAAATGATTAGCAATTGTATCAGCGTTCTGAGCTGTAAAAATAGCTTTATGATAACCTTTATAATCTTTAACATTACCGTTATCGTCAAGGAACTTCCCTACAAAATTTGATAAATTAGATTGCTTATCAGCAACTTCATTAGCGTCTGAAACTCCATATCTAAACTTCTTTTCACCAAGATTAAAATCAAAACCTTTGAATTCTTCAGTAAAAAATTTATTAGTATTTTGCTTAAACGCATCATGTTGTTGACTAACTACTTTTTGTTCTTCGTTGTATCTATTGAAAAAGTCCATCGCTTTTTGTTGTTCCTGAGTTACTCCTGGCCTCAACTTGATTTCATCGTAGTATTTACTCTTCGTTTCTTCCAAAAACTTTCGGGCTTTGGCAATTTCTTCTTTATGAGCAAGTTTCTTTTTCTTTATATCTCGCTCTTCATCCAAATCTTCGTCATATGAAAAATTATCCTCTAAAACAAAGTTAATTTCTTCTTGATTAAGATGTGGTTTAGTCTTTTTATAATATTCTTTAAGTAAAGCAGTATTATCTATATTAGAATAATCTGCATTTAATCTTGTATAATCTTCTATTGTTCCACCTGTTTCTTCCATAAATGAAACTAGTTTGTCGATGTTTTCAGGTAATTGTCTACCTAATACTTTTTCATCTCTAACTGCTTCTTTTAACTCTTTAGTTGTTTCTTTTATTTCTTCTTTAATATCTTCTTCTGTTATTTCAGATATTGGAGAAGTTACTTTTTCTTTTTCGGTGGGCCGTACTTCTTCAACCACTTTTTCGCTACTTGCCTCGTTTTTCTTTTCTTCGATAACAGCATTGCTATCATCTGGCTTTTGTTCTTGAACGGCATCTTTTTTTATTTCTTCTTTTTTTGTTAAATCAACTTTGTGTAATTTGTTTTCTTTTGTTTTTAAAGTTGGTTTTTTAACCTTTACTTTTAAAGGTTTTTTTTCTTTATCTTGAATTGTTTCTGACATAATATAATATAATAATTAATAAAAATATTAAGGAGTAATCTCCCCTAATCCAAGTCCTCCTAACGTGTTATTTGAGGACTCAAAATCTGTTGGTAATAAATCATTTTTTCTTTGATCTATCATTTGGCTTTGTTGTGTAGCCTGTATTCTAGTTCTTTTATCTTTTCTATCTTCAATTTCAGCTTCCCTCATAGTTTCTCTTTGAGCTGTAGCTTGTGCAAGTTGCATATTATAACCAAATTCAACTTCCATTAACTGTCTTTTAATTTGGGCTTCTTCCTGCATTTTTTGTATCTCTAATTGAATTTTAGATTTTTCAATTTGTATTTTAGTTTCAGCAACCGCTTGTTGTTTTTGAACTTCATTCATAGCTGCTTTTTCAGCAGTTTGAGCATTAGCAGCAGCTTGAGCTTGTATGTTAGCTTGAGCAGCAGCTTGATCTTGTTTTTGTTTTTGCTTCCTTCTTTGCTTTAACATTTGATTAGCTAATTTTAAGTTATTAACTTCTCTAATGTCTATAGCATCTTCTAAATTTATTTGACCACCTTTTAAAGCTATTTGAATATTTTGTTCTAGTACTTGTTTATCTTCTTCATCTGGTTCTAGTTCTATAAATATACCAAAATCATGAAGATTTAATTTACTTAATTCTTCTAATGTTCCTACGTTGTAGCTAGATATGCTTCCTTCTAAAGCATTTTTAGTTAAAGGAAAAGCTAAAGCATCAGCAACTCTAAGAGATATATTTTCGCATGTTCTAAGAGTTAAATACAAGCTAGCTTGCATTAAATGTTTAGTAGCTGTATTTGAAGCATTAGCTGCCATTTTTTGTAATCCTACTAACGCGTCTCTATCTGGCTGGCTACCATCTCTAGCTTCGTTTAATCCAGTTACGTCCCTGATCATTTGTAAATAATACTGGTAAGTATTAATTAAAGAGCCAATTTTACCTTGCCCTGAAGATGATTGTAATTCTTGAATAGGAACTTTACCCATATTTGGGTCACCATCTTGAGTAAGTGACCTACCAACAATAGAACCCGTCTGAAAATACATATTTAAAGCTTCGGCTGGGTTGTAGTTAGTACCATTACCGAGATCAACTTCTGCTAAACCATCCATATCTAAATAAACACCATCAGGTACTATTCTAGACATCACCTGTTGCAACTTTAAATGTGTTAACTGTATCATATCAGCAAAACCAGTAATACGAGATACTAATGATTGTATACGTCCTTTATACATTCTAGGGGCAACAATATTATAATTCATATTAACCTTAGTAGTATCTGCTTCTGGTCTAGTCATGCTTTTAGCTAACTCCCATTTTAACATTTTGTTGTGGCCTAGTATTTTAGCTCCTGAGTATAGAACTTCAATTGACCTAAATACTTTTTTAAAGTTATCGTTTTTAGGTGGATCAAATGTATCAGATTTTTCTAAAGCTTTTTCAAAACCGTTTTCATTTTTCTTTATTTTAAAGACCTGATTTGCGTATGTTTTATATTCAAAATATAAAACTTGAATAGTTTGGTTATCGTTTCTGCCGTTCCAATTTCTTAGGTAATTTTCATTACCAGTGTATTTTTGGATTTCTTCTAGTTCATAGTCTGTTAAATAAGAAAATTCTTTTTTAAGTTCTGGTAAGCTAATAGATTTAACTTCACCTACATAATATATGTCTTCAAAATTAGGGTCATCAGTATAAGAATAAACTAAATTAGCTGGATCCACGTAATCTATAGTAACTCCTTCAGATAAATTGAAATCAGTTTTAACAGCTGCAATGCCAAGTACAGTTAAATCGTAATTAAACCTTCTTTTAATTAGTTCATATTTATTAAAATCAAGTATATTGTTAATGACTTCTTCTTCCGCTACTTCAACAGATTGTTTATAATCCATCTGCATGTGAACTTCTAATTCCTGCTCATTTTCAATGTTTAAATTTCTTCCTTGAGCACTACTTAAATCAATTCCAGTGCTTTGCAATATAGACTGTTGTAGTTCTTTTTGCTGAATATCCATATTTAGCTCTTCAGCGTATTTAGTTCTCGCTTTTAAAGATTCAGGATCTTGAGCAAATGCTTTTACTTCATAAGATTTTTGAGACATACCATTTACTACTATATCTACAAACTTGGATATAACTGGTACAGGTTTCCAATCTAAATTTAAATAAGATAAATCACCATTTATAGCAAGTTCATCTTTATACTTTTGCACAGGCTGTTCACCTCTAGCATATAATCTTAAGTTATGAAAATTATTATAATTACTTGAAAATCTGTAAACTCCGTATCTAGATCCTGAAAACCATTCACTTTCTACAGCTCTACCTACTTGCAAGCCATATTCCATAGTTGCTTTTTCTGCATCAGGTACTACCTGATCCGGGAATATGCTATTAGGATTACTGTTTATCTGCATTTATTTTATTATTTGTGAAATATTTCCCTTATTATCGTATCTTTTAAAACCTAAATTAAAATCTTTTTTAGTTCTTTGAGCTACTGGTCTATATTTATTTTTATTACAAGCCATTATAGCTAATCCAGAGCTAATTGAAGCATCGTGCTTTGTTCTATTGTTAATATTAAACTTAGCCCAGTCTTCTAATGTTTTTTGATGGTACATGTCTCCATGAGTGTCATTTACCAGTCCTATATAGTTTTCTATATAATGCTCAATAGCAGCAGCATGCGCTTGCTTAATATCTTCACTTGAATTAGGTATTCCACCTATTTCTTTTTCAGTTGTAGAAAGTTTATTCCAAATTTTATCAGGACGATTCATTGAAAACCCTCTATATCCTCTTCGCTTAAAATAATATAACAATCTAGGTTTGTTATTTTCAGCTAATATTGGCATACCGTAAAAAGCACAAGCCATTAATATATCTTCAAAAAATATTTCAGCCGTTTGTGGCCTTGATATATATTCTAAAAAGAAATGGTTTGGTGGTGCATCTTCCATGGAAAACTTAGTTAATCCGTGTAAAGCTCCATTAGATCCTTTACCATCAACAGTTCCTGATATATCATAACTATCACAACCAAAAGCTCCAATATGTTCATTACCAGGATATTTAGATCCATTTTTTATAATTACTCTATTTTGTAAATTTTTAGGTGGCACCCAGCTTACTTGGAATCTACCTTCCTTACTAGGGTAAAATTCCACTTTACTGTCTTTTACACCATTAACCCACTGAAAACTACCTTTAGTAACTGAAGCTGAATTATTTAATTCTTCATTATAATCTATTTGTTGGTAGATTTTAGTTAAGTTAAATAAAGAAGCTTTTGTCTCATCTCTAAAAGCATGTTGCTCTGTTCTTGGAAACTGACGATAATATTCATTTAAACTATCTTGGTCAGATTTTAAACCATCAACTTCGTTTTCCCAATGTTCAATGACTCCAATTGTAATTTCATAACCATCAACTCCTTTGACTGGAGTTTTGCCTCCAATGAAGACAGGTAATCCATTAGTATCGATGAATCCTTCGTAGTTCCACTCCATAGGAATGAACAAGCTATAGAGTCCAGAAGATGTTTGTCCGTTTCTATTTCTTTTTGTAACGTCTGAATTGTAGTATAATTTTTTAAAGTTGTTTCCACCTTTGTCTAAAGCATTTGAAGTACTACCCATCATACATTTACCTACGATTCTAGAACCAAGACGTAATGTAGTTTTTGTAACCCTCCAGTTATTTAATATATTATCAGGTCTCTCCCATTTACCACTTTCATCGTGAGCTAATAGTTTTAGCTTTTCACCATCATAAGAGTTATCACCCGTGTTTTTCCAGTCAATAGTTGTGTCAAGTCCGTCTAGTTCTCTAAGCTGTTCATTCGACTCAAGCTTTCTTCTAGTAAGTTTAGATGCTGGAACTCTATAAGCCAGTTCAGTTTTTGGCCGGTCCATACCATCTTGAATGGGTTTAAAAAAGAACGGGTAGTTAACTGATATGGGTACAACTTTATCCGTGAACATTTTTTTGGCATCTGCACCAGACTTGGACAATATACCGAATCTAGAGTCGGAAGATATTGTAGCTTGGTTAACAAGTTCTGCGCTTGACATAAAAGAGAATCCAGATCGTCTGTTTTTAAGGTAGCACATTCCGTAGCACCTTGTATCTGCTTTACATGCTTCCCAAAATATAAAGAAGAGTCTATTTGCTTCCCTATAATCTGGTGCTCCAATGTCGATTTTTGACCATTGCAAATACATATAGTGAGTACCAGTAATGTAAGTAGCCAGACCCTTATTATAGAACCAGAATCCTTTATCTCTTTTTTCAAATTCTTTATCAATGTAGTCATACCACTTTTCTTTAAATTCATTTGGATATTCTTCCCAATCAAATCTGCTCTTAATCTTACTTAACTCTCTTGGGTACTCTTGTTTTTCCCAGTGTTGTTCAATTTTCTTTTCGCTTCGTTTATACGGTTCATCTGTTGCTGGTAAAGCAATCCTGAGATTCTGTATTTCAATGATTTGTCCAATTTTACCTGTTTTACTTATTACTATAAAATCATAATCAGAATTATAACCATAATCCCATTTTTTAAACCTATTGTTTTTAGCTAATATCTTAGGATTTACAACGTCCTTAATTTCTTTCCAAAGAGTTTGTTTGTAACTCACTTACTTCTCCCTTCTGCAAAACCTCTAAAAGTTTTTTCAACTTTAACTTCTTTAGGTTTTTCATTTAACATCTCTTCCTCTGTTTGTATCTTAGTTAATATTTCAAAAGCATCCATTATGGCTAGCTTTTTAGTAGCGGCAGCATTCTTTAATCTATCAGCGCTTACATCGTCGTCTGAGTCAACAATCTTTTCTTTTGCTACCTTAATTAACTCCTCAATTGCTTTTTGCCCAGCTTGGATTATTTTCTTCTTCGTTTCCTTGGTATTCATGCGTTAAGGCTATATCATTTGATTTCATACAATAAAGTCGTTCACCTTCTATAATAAACTCAAATTCAGAGTTAGGGGTGAATGTAATAAGTGTTCCAGGAGTGATTCCTATTGCTTCTAAAGCATTATTAGTGTATTTTACTATACCAACATTAGGTTGTTCTTTCCTGTTCTCTAATAAGTTTTGGTTTTTAAGTGGTTTTACAAAGCAATAATCTAAATGTGGTTTTAAATTATACATATATATTTGACCCGGTGAAACAAAATAAAGATCATCTTTAAAATGAGTTGAA
>Ga0208919_1000377_pt1 | contig 31523 bp, 23 predicted proteins | sample 4_EtaG_FD_184076 | JGI IMG/M metagenome (GOLD analysis project Ga0208919, IMG submission 184076) | Marine viral communities from the Subarctic Pacific Ocean - 4_ETSP_OMZ_AT15127 metaG (SPAdes) (version 3) | ecosystem: Environmental > Aquatic > Marine > Oceanic | place: Pacific Ocean | collected...
TGAATCTCTTTAAAGCACCTTGTAACTGAAAGTTACAAGGTGCTTTAACTGCAAGAAAGAATGAAAAATTAGCAATCGTTTTTATTGAAAGAGTGAACAAGGTCAGGGCGTACTATCTTATTAAATTTTTCACAGAAAAATTCGTAATCTATGTTCTTCATGACAGGCTTTAATTTTTTATAAAGATAAGCTGTATCTTTTGTCAGTCTGGGGTAGCGAATCAGAGTCACTGGTATGTCGGCATCAGAAATCGCCAACATGAGTTTGTATACTTGCATCGAAAGAATTTGTTCTTGTATGCCTGGGTCGCTTGATTTGGTATGCCACAAGCCTCCATATCTTGAACCTGCTTCGGTAACAACACGTCTGCTTTGGGCTGCAGCATTTAATTCTCTAATAGGTATGAATATGTGCTCTACTACTATGTCTTTACGGTGAATAATATCTTTGGCGATATCACAAAACCAAGGGCTTTTTACAATAAAAGGACTATTTTCTTGCCTAATGTCATGCTCTAGTCCCGCTCGTCCAGTCTGGTCTTTCATCTGAGTCACTGATTCGGAGCTAAAGCCAGTATCGAGTCCAAGGTGTGTTAACAGTTCGACTAAAAAGGTAGTTCCAGTTCTGCCTGTTCCTGTTATTACCACGTGTTGTCTTGGGGGCATGCCTTGCTCCTTGTTGCTAATGCTTTGTATGGTAGTTAAGCTTTTAGCGTGATGTGCCTTGCAATGTCAAAGTATTTTTCTTTCGCTACGTAGCTTGGCCAAGCTGAACGTTAGTGTTGGTACAAAGGCTAATTCATAATCAGGCTGGTTACTCTGATACAGTAAATCATTGTATAGCTAACGTAATATATAAAGTAATACTATCTGTTTGCACATATATTAGCTTAATAGCTGTCCACAAATTCTAATAAGATTAAATCAATTAAGATGAAGAGTACCATGCTATTACCATTGACGTCCCTAGATACACCTGAGAATGAACAATTACAGTTAGCGAAAACACTATGGGTAGAAGGCGATTGGGCGGCACTAATCGCACTTGCAAATGATATTGACGATGACGCCGATAACACCCAGCTTAGAATTTACCTAGCAGCAGCCTATGCTCAACTTGATGACTGCACAAATGCCTTGGCATCTTGGCAACTGGTTGAACAGATAGGGGGTGAGGACAGAAATGAGCGGTTATGGCGCTATCGGTTATTACTTTCAGGTGTCCATAATAGCCTAGCGCGAGCTAGAGCCGTTAATGGGGAGTTACAAAAGAGTCAAGAGCATTGGAATATTTCACTTGACCTGATCATTTATGGCCCGCAGCAACGTTTAGCGGCGGAGGTGCGCGCCAAACAGCAACTCAAGCAACTAGGTCTACCTGAAAGTTGGGCAGTGAAATCGTTTGAAAAGGACGACGTACAGTATAACGTACCCTACGGGCTTTTAGCTGAGCTTCATGAGCAGTACCCAAATGATCCAGCTATCTTAATTGGCTTGGCAGAAAGTGCGCAGCGCCAAGACCAGTTTGATGAAGCCATTCGGCATTGGCAAACACTTGCCTCCATTCTGCAAGAAAATATGCCCCAAGCCTATTACGATAGGTTGGATGAAGCTTATCAAAATCAAAAAAGTTTTCCATTAGGATCGACAGAAGAAGAGCAATTAAGTGGAGAAATTGATAAACATTTGGTTTTAAAACAGCTTCATCAAGCATTTAAACCTTCGCTTTATCTAGAAATAGGCGTGCAAACAGGAAAAAGTTTGTTACTAGCTAATTGCGAAGCGGTTGGGGTTGATCCCATGCCAAGGCCTAATATTAAACTGCAAAAAAATCATACATTGCTTCGCATGAGTAGTGATGATTTCTTTGAAAATCACGCCGACCAGTATTTGGAAAGCCCACCAGACCTTGTGTTTATCGATGGCATGCATCTTTTTGAATATGCGCTGCGTGATTTTATAAATGTAGAGCGTTATGCAGGTCCAAATACAGTTGTGGTCGTTGACGATATCTTTCCTGGGCATCCAGCACAGGCAGAGCGAGTACGCAGAACACGTGCGTGGACAGGAGATGTTTGGAAGCTAGCCGCAGTGCTGGAAGAGCATCGTCCAGATTTAATGATACAAAAGTTAGATGTATACCCAACGGGATTGATGGTAGTTAGAGGATTTGGTGGTGATGGAGATGTAAAAAAAATGAACAGTTTTTTTGAATTATCGAATTGCTTTGATTTCACCACTGAAAAGTTATTGAAGTATGTTCGTAGAGAAGGTTCAGTGGTTTATTTAAATTCTATTTAAGAGGGATTGTACGGCTATGGATAGTTTTTTAAAAAAAGGCAATGAGTGTTTTCAGAAAAAAAAATATGCTCAGTCCATAAATTTTTATGAAAAATCATTGGGTAAATATGCTGAGTTAGATGATTTGCTTAAGACAAATATCTCTTTATCTAAAAAAAGACTAGCATTAAATTTTAAGTTGGAAGATTTAAAAAATGTATATTTGAATTATATAGTTCGTTTAGGAAATGATTTAGGGGAGGAAAGTGCAAAACAATACTATCCGACTGAGGGAGTAGGGCGAGTTAATGAGAGTGATCCACTTGTTTCAATTATTATGCCAACCTGGAACAGAGGATATGTAATTGGAGAAGCTATAGCTAGCGTGTTGGATCAAACATACAGTAATTGGGAATTGTTGGTATGTGATGATGCTAGTAGTGATAATACACAGGAGGTGATTGAGAGCTTTAATGATCAAAGAATAAGCTATAGTAAACTTAAAAAAACAAATGGTGCTGTAGCTAGAAATCATGGGCTGAGGGCTGCCGCTGGTGATATTTATGCTTTTTTAGATTCTGATAATATTTGGTCGCCGAATTATCTTGAAGAGATAGTTAAAGCGCACTCAAATGCAGATACTGCAATTGTATATACTGCTTTCCTAGATACACAAGTTTCGAATGATAAATTCATATCAGTGGATAAGAAGTATAAAGAGTTCTCTTATCTTGATATTGCTCATCGGAACTATATTGATCTTAATACAGTAAGCCTTAAACCGTTTGTTTATTTGGAGTTAGGGGGATTTGATCCGGATTTACCAAGGCAACAGGATTGGGATTTGCTTGTACGGTATACGGCACACTATAAACCGCTTGGAATTGATAAACCTCTAGTTTTATACAGACGAAATGCAGACTGGGGGCAAGTTACTACAACGAAAAAGCACATTGATACAAGGAAAGTTATACTTAATAAAAACAAAGAGTTAGCTGAAAAATATAAGGTTGGGAAGCTACCAAAAGATATAGCTATAGAGAATTTATCTAAGAAAATAGGGAAAAAACCTTCAACAATTGCTATTAAAATTTCTGCTCCAAATGAAGAAGTAGCATTTGAGTGGGGAGATTATCATTTTGCCCATCAATTGGGTAAAGCTTTGTATAAGTTTGGTTGGGAATATGCTGTTCATTGCCAAGATGTTTGGTATACAGAGGAGTTTGATGTCAATATAGTATTGCGCGGAAGGCATCGCTTCAACCCTGACAAAACTGATGCAAGAATAAATTATCTCTGGATTATAAGCCATCCTGATAGATTGGTGTCGGAAGAGATTGCCGATTATAATCATGTGTTTGTTGCGTCAGAGACATTTGTGCATAAAGTAAGAAAGGCTAGTAAGACACCTGCTACTGTATTACACCAGGCAACTGACCCTGAAATATTTAAACCCAACGATAATGTAGAAGAAAAATTAAATTTACCAGAGCCAATAATTTTTATTGGAAATTCTCGCAACGAATACCGTACCATGGTGAAGTGGTGTTTGGAGGAAAATATATCTTTAGCGTTGTGGGGATCAAGATGGGAGCAGTTTGTCAACCCTGAAATAATTCGTGGACAGTATATACCTAATAATGAAGTTGCCCAATATTACTCTTCATGTGACATTCTTCTGAATGACCATTGGGAGACTATGAGGAAAAACGGTTTTATTTCAAATCGAATATTTGATGCTAGTGCAGCCGGAGCATTTATAATTACAGATGGCGTAACTGGTCTTGATAACGTATTTAAAGGAGCTGTTATTTCTGTAAATAATCGGAGTGAATTTTCCCTTGCTGTTGAAAAGTTTATCAAAGACCCAGTTTACAGGAAAAAGGCTTCTGATGCTGCGAGAAAGATAGTTGTTAACAATCATACTTTCTTGATTCGTGCTGAAGAGATAGATAAATATATAAGAGCGGAATCATTTTTTTCATGATTACTTTCGTTTTTCATAGCTAGGTTTTACACCATGAAGATTTACAGGAACATTTTGGGCACCCCTTTTGTTTTTCATAAGCCTTTTGAATATGGAAATAAAGAGGATAGGTTTTATGCGAAATGGAAGATATTAGGGGCGCTTTACACAGAAAATGGTGAGTTGATAGAAGACTCGGTAAGGCGTGGTGGTACAGGAGGTGATCATGTTTTGTCAATTGACCCATTAAAAATAAATATTCAAGAACAAGATAGTGTTGTAAATAAGTCGAGTAGGTTCTATGGTAAGTCTTTGTTTCTTGGGAACTTCATGGATCATTATGGACATTTTATTACTGAATTTGTTTCTAGGTTAAGCGTTAAGTCTATGGACGTTTATGATAATTATATAGCCTATCCATTTATATTTAATGGAGGTAAAGTTGTATTAAAGGGTTACCACGTTGAGATATTGAGACGAGTTGGTATTGATATAAATAAACTCTATTTTATTCATGAATCTTCATGGTTTGAAGAAGTTCATGTTCCAGATGCGCTATGGCATATAAATAGAATGCCAAAGCTTGAGCTTAAAAATGTTTATCAGAAAATAATTAGCTTATCGGAGCCAAAAGAAGAGTATGGAAAAATTTTTATTTCGAGAAAAGACTTTAAACGTTTCAAAAGCGTGTCAGAAGTTGAGGTGTTGTTTGAAGAAAGGGGGTTTAAAATAATTTATCCAGAAGATTGGAGTTTTTCCAAACAGCTTGAATTTTATAAAAACTGTTTTGTTATGGCAGGATTTTCGGGAAGTGGTTTACATAATTCGGTTTTTACAAAAAAAAATACTTTAGTGATAAATATTTGTGACAAACGAACACGGAATGATATGCATATTATGCAAAAAGGGTGTAATTCAATTTCAGACAGTATTTCAGAGATAATAAAATATGATGAAGAAAGTGACAAAATAAACTGTGTGGATAATGTTGCTCAACAGTTAGATGCAATCCTTTCTATGAGAGGGATTACATGATAAATATTTCTTAATAATTTTTGTGTATTATTGGAGTTATACTTACCTCTGAAAGAGAGCTGAGTGTTACGGTAAATAAATCAGAAAAGAAGGCTGCATAAGTATAGTCAGAGACGATAACCTACTTGACGATTGCCGAGAACCCGAAGATGCTACACTTGTTATTTGAATTCAGGTTGGAACTTATGTAAGTTTTAACTTGTCATTCGTTTATGCCTGATTTTATTTTATATGGAGTTTTAGAATGCCTGTATTTAGTAAGAATGATGTAGATTTATTGTTTATGCATGTTCCAAAATGTGGAGGATCTTCAGTGGAAGAAATGTTCTTTCATAGCGGTTGGGATATGAGTTATCGAAATACTCGGCCTAGCAGCTATATTAAGATATCCCCACAACACTACCATATGGAAATTGCGCAAAGCATTTTTAATTTTGAAAAGTTTGATTTTATTTTTTCCGTTATTAGAGACCCCTTTGATAGGTTGATTAGTGAATACAAGCATCGCAACAGATTAAAGTTTCAAAAAGGTATGAAGATCGATTTTAATACATGGGCTCTTCAGGCCATTAATATGGCAGAAAAGGATATTTCTTGTTTTGATAATCATCTTAGACCTCAAGTAGATTTTTTCTCTGATAATTGTAAGGTTTTTCTATTCGAAGATCTTCATAAGATAGAATGTTTTTTCAAAAATAAATTTGATTCTTCGATATTGCCTCTTCCGCATTCAAATAAATTTGGGATTGAAGAGGAAGTGGTAGTAAACGAAGAAGTGGAAGAGCGTGTAAGGGGGTTTTACTCGGAAGATTTTATTTTTCTGGACAATCTGCATTGAAATTTTTGGTGAAAGAAGTGAGAAAAATACAGTGGGCTTTAACTATAACCCAAATAAAATACATTTCAGCAGGCCTTTAGATTTTTAGATATTTAAAGTTCAATAAAATGGTTTGTTTTTTTTGATTTTAATTAAAGGATAAGGTCTTATGAAACTAGCCGTTGCCGGTACCGGCTACGTAGGTCTTTCCAATGCCATGCTATTGGCCCAACATCATGACGTAGTGTCAGTAGATATTGTACCTGAAAAGGTGGCGATGCTTAATGAACGCCGCGCAACTATTGAAGATGCTGAAATTTCTGCTTTTTTAGCACGTGATGATCTACGCTTTAATGCCACATTGGACGCAGAGGCTGCGTATCGCGATGCCGATTATGTGATTATCGCCACGCCAACTGACTACGACCCTGAAACTAACTATTTCAACACCACCAGTGTTGAGACAGTGATCAAACAGGTCATGCAGGTTAATCCTGACGCGGTGATGGTGATTAAATCCACCGTGCCCGTGGGTTATACCGTTGAAGTCAGCAAGCGGTTAGGCACGCAAAACGTAATGTTTTCTCCAGAGTTTTTGCGGGAAGGTAAAGCACTGCATGATAACCTTTATCCTTCACGCATTATTGTTGGAGAGCGCTCTGAGCGCGCCGCTACGTTTGCTGAGCTGTTAAAGCAAGGTGCTATTAAGCAGGATATTGATGTACTGCTTACTAACAGCACCGAAGCAGAAGCTATTAAGCTATTTGCCAACACCTACCTGGCGATGCGAGTTGCCTACTTCAATGAACTGGATAGCTACGCGGAAACTCATGGCTTGAATACCAAGCAAATCATTGAAGGCGTAGGGTTAGACCCACGCATTGGCAATCACTATAACAATCCTAGCTTTGGTTACGGTGGCTATTGCCTGCCCAAAGATACCAAGCAACTGTTAGCCAACTACCAAGATGTGCCAAGTAATATGGTTCAGGCCATTGTAGATGCCAACCGTACCCGGAAAGATTTTATTGCTAAATCGGTATTGCGGCGCCAGCCCAGGGTAGTGGGGGTGTACCGCTTGATTATGAAAACCGGCTCCGATAATTTCCGCGCTAGTGCTATGCAGGGAGTAATGAAGCGTATCAAGGCCAAAGGCGTAGAAGTGGTCGTGTACGAGCCGGTTCTAGTCGAGGACACCTTTTATGGCTCTCGGGTGATGCGTGATCTAGTGGCATTCAAAGCAGAATGTGATGTGATTCTGGCCAATCGTATGGTCGATGAACTGAAAGACGTTGCTGAGAACGTCTATACGCGCGATCTGTTCGGCAGCGACTGATCCGTTACTTTAAGCGTTGGTAGCAGTGAGGCTTCATTGTTGATTGGGTTGCTCTTTCTGGCCACACTGCCTTTTCTATTTATTTGTGTCGAGTCGTACTATGAGTGTGTTGCAGGAAGCGAATAACGCTTTCCAGGCGGAAGATTACACCAAAGCATTGCGGCTCTATAGGGCAGTGCTTGCGGAAAATCCTGAATTGAGTGGCAGCGAGCTGACCAAGGTCGCAAAGTTTAATATGGCCGTTGCCCAGCGGCGTGCTCATGCCCTGTCCGCTGGCCTGGCCACGGAGGAAGGTGCATCATTTGCATTAGCTGATAATGACAGGGTACAAGGGTTAATTGATACGTCCAAAAACAACTGCATCTCAGGTTGGTTTGTCGATAAAACAAGTAGTGGCAAAGTATTCGATTGTTACGTATACCTTGATGGCGAGTATTACCTAACAATCAGAAATGATTGGCCACGGCCAGACTTAAAACAAGCCGGTATTTCGGAAGGATTAGGTGGGTTTAGTTTTCGTGTACACCCTGCATTGCTAACCTTCTCATCTATGTTGAGCCTGCGCTTTGAAAATGGTGCACAATTCGATGATATCGTTATTGGCGAGAGTTCAGGTTCCTATCATGCCGCGAACTACTCTTTTCGGCTAGAGTACAGTGCACCTGTTACTGTTATTGTGCCTATATTTAACGCACTGGATGACGTGAAGTGCTGTGTTGAACGGTTATTGCAATATACTCGCTCCAATGTTGAGGTGCTGCTGATTAATGATGCCAGCACAGATCCCGGCGTTCGTCAGTTTTTGGATTCTGTATCGTTACCTGCTAATTATCACGTTCACCATAATGCAGATAATTTGGGCTACACACGAACCGTCAATTGCGGTATTGAGCTAGCGGGTGAGCGTGATGTAATTTTGCTCAATTCAGATGCCCGTGTGACTCCAAGGTGGGTAGAGGGTTTACAGCGAGCAATTGCAACCGATCCATTAATTGCGACCGTGACGCCGATGTCTGACCGGGCGGGTGCGTTTTCGGCACCTACTATTGGTAATGATAACCCGCTACCTACAGGAGCGTCAGAGGCTGACTATGCCATCGCGTTTCGTCGGCACTCATTAGGGTTGTACCCTTCGGTGCCTACGGGGAATGGCTTTTGTCTTTATATTCGGCGTGCTGTGTTATCGCAGCTGGGTTCTTTTGATGCCGAAGCGTTTCCTCGTGGGTATGGCGAAGAAAACGATTTCTGTATGCGCGCCAGAGCCGCTGGTTGGCACAATGTGATTGATGACCGCACCTATGTTTTCCATGAGCGTAACCAAAGTTTTGGTGAGCAAAAAATAGCTTTGATGGACGCTGGGCGCGCGGTGGTCGATAAACGGTACCCGGATTATTCGCTGGCAATTTCGGTATTTACCCAAAGCCCGAGTATCTCAGCAGCTAGGTTCTTAGCCCGTAAGGCATGGAACTCAGTTGAGAACCAAGACCCGTTTGTCCCAAGGGTGCTGTTTGTGATTTCTACCTTGAGCGGAGGCACCCCACAAACTAATCGTGATTTAATGCGTGCCCTAGGCTCAGAGATTGAGCCATGGTTGCTCCAATGTGATTCGCAAACGTTGCGCCTTTACCGTGTTGCAGCGTTTGGTCCTGATACCCTCGTTCATCAGTACACGCTTTCAGAGCCCGTAGAGCCCTTGACTCATGTGTCGCATGAGTACGATCGTGTGATTCAACACTGGTTGGCAGTTTATGATTTTGCGGTAATGCATATCCGCCATCTGGCGTGGCACTCATTGAATCTACCGCGCTTGGCAAAAACTGAAGGGGTGCGTGTAATTAAGTCGTTTCATGATTTTTATGCAGCTTGTCCCACCGTGAAGTTACTTGATGAAAACCATGTTTACTGTGCTGGGCAATGTACTAAAACCTCTGGGACGTGTCAGCCGGAATTATGGCGAGCAACTTCGCCACAGCCTGTGTTTCCTGCATTGAAGCATCAGTGGGTGTATCATTGGCGCCAGCAGTTTGTTGAAAAAGTAGTCCCTTACTGTGACGAATTCGTGACAACGCATTCTAGCGTGAAAGAGACGCTATTGCCGCTTTTGAAGTTGCCAGCTGATAATTTTCATGTCATTCCCCATGGCCGGGATTTTCCTTGTTTTTATCAATTAGCGGCGGCTTATCAGCCGGGAGAAGCCATTAGAATTTTAGTGCTTGGTAATATTTATGAGGCAAAAGGTAGCCAGCTAATCCAACAGTTAGCAGCCCAGGATAAAGGCCAATCGCTGCATTTCCATATTTTGGGGGATACCCAGCTTGCTGAGCAGCCCGGCATCATTCTTCATGGTAGTTACCAGCGCGATGAACTCGCGGCCCTCGTCGCTGATATTAACCCCCATGCAGGCGCGGTGATTTCGATTTGGAACGAAACCTGGAGCCATACACTAACAGAGCTATGGGCGCTTGGCCTGCCAGTGATTGTCAGTGATTTTCCTACTCTGCAAGACCGTGTATCAGCTTCAGGAGCAGGATGGGTGGTCGATATAGCAACGCATTTGCAAAATGCACATATACTGCATGAGCTGGTGGTATCGCAGCAGCAAGAAAAGCTGCTGCTAATCCCTGATGTGCAACGTCAAATGAAAGAAACGGGCACGACACGTCATATGGCGGGGAAGTATCAACAGCTCTATTTTGAAAAGCACTTCAATCGCTTATAAGCACGAACAGATAGATTTCGATTTTGACATGCTAGAGAAAGGTATAAAAATGTCTGAGAACATCGCTTTGTTACAACAGCAAATTGACGATTGCAAAACGCAGTTACAAAAAGACAGGCAGGCTTTTTCTGAGCTACAAACACGTCAGAACGCTTTAGCTGAGTCAATGGAGGCATTGGACCAAGTCTTAGCGGGGTTAGATGAGAAAATGGCCGTTTTAGCGCCTCAAGCTGAACCTCCCGCGCATCAACTCGCAAGTGATAGCCCCGTGTCGCAGGCTTTGCCCGAATCTGTGGTAAGCGAAGAGCCATACCCAGAGCAGCGGTTGGCAGGTTTTATTCCGCTAAAAGTGCTAGCTGAAGAGCGTGAGCGTTTAGTGCCGCATATTCAAACCGTCCGGGATTCTGAGTTTTTTGATGCCAAGTGGTATCTGGAAGCTTATCCAGACATCAAAGAAAGCGGTTACGCTGAAGATCCGGCCATGCACTACCTTCTGTTTGGTGGCTTTGAAGGCCGTCACCCAGGGCCTTTATTTAACTCAATTGCTTATTATCTTGAATACCCGGATGTTTACCAGAATCAATTGAACCCACTTGTCCACTATATATTACACGGTAGAAACGAAAGGCGCAGAATTTTTCCTTTATGATAGATATAAAAAGTATTTGTTAAAAGCTGCTTAATATTTATTTTCATTAATTTAATTGTAGGTTAGGTTTCGCAACGGTATATTAAATTTGAAAATACTATGCTTTTTCCTGGCTTTTTGACGATAATCGTTTAGAAAAATATATTTTTCAATTTTTTGTAAATTACTTTTTGCTACTTCTAAAGGTAAAAGATGTCACCCATTTTTTTTGTTCATATTCCCAAAACGGCAGGAACTAGTTTTCGAAAAGCTTGTGAAGCGTACTTTGGTGTTAGGCATGTTGCCTATGATTATTCTAAATCTTCACCAGAGACAGCACCATTTATTAAGAATGTTATATATGGTGATGGAGACTTTCTCGAATTTAGTGAGTACATGAAAGAGAATGAAGTAAAATTTTTATGCGGTCATGTGCCTGCTACTAAATACTTACATCTGATGGGAGTTGCTAATACGATTGTTTTTTTGCGTGACCCTGTTCAGCGTGTGATTTCTGAATACCATCATTTTGTGACTCATAAAGGGTATGATAAAGGTTTTCGCACTTTTTATACAACTTCAAATTATATTAATAGGTTTTTACGTTGGTTGAAAGATGTTCCACTAACGGCTATTGGTTTTATTGGTTTGACAGAGGAATATGAAAATAGCCTTCATCAGATTAACCATTTTTATAATTTGAATATTCATTCACTCGAATTAAACCGTGGCCCTGAAGAGAAGAATGAGATTAGTAAAGAAATGATAGAAGAAATTGAATCATTGAATGAAGAGGATGTTCGCCTTTATAATAATGCAAAGAATCTGTTGAATGTTAGGTCGGAATTGCTTAAGAAAGGCTACTCTTTCGTGCATGGCGAAATACAAAACGTTAAGCAGGCTGAGGTTGTCGGTTGGGCATGGTATAGCACAGCAGAACAACCTGTAGAGGTTCAGGTAACCGTAAATGGGGAGATAGTTGGAATGAGTGTTGCTAAAGATTTGCGACCTGGCTTACTGAGGATTTCACCGCCTCGCAAAGGATATGTTGGTTTTAAGTTTAAGTTTTCTAACCCGTTAAGAAAAGGTGATGTAGTGGAGTGTTGGGTTGCACAAACGGGGCAATCCCTAGGTCAACACACGTTTAGTTCTTAATAGATTGCACGCTCGATTAATGAATATGAGGCATAGGCTCTTGTGAATTTGTTTGTACAAAAACCTAAATATGAGCCGGTCAGTGGCCTTCAACGGATGGAAGGCGAGAACGCACAGTTTGAGTGGTTATCCCTCAATGAGGATCCGCAATTCGTCGTGCCCCGTGGTTGGGTCTTGCCCGGCTGGCAAATGCTTGAGGCGGATATTACCCACAATCAACCCAGCGCAGCGATCAAGTTATACTTTGATTTAGGCAACGGTTTTGAAGAAGAGTCGAGCGTTTACTTACCTTTAAAACTTGGCCGCATCACCAAGCGTCTGTTCTGGATGCCCTGGGGCGTTAAAGCAATTCGCTTTGATCCGCTTGAATCGGAAGGCCTCTTCACTATTCGCCACTTGCGGTTTGTATGGTTGACCCCTTGGTTTGCTCATGACCGCTTGGCTCAACGCTTGGCGCGCATGCACCACCGTTGGCGTGGGCGGGAGAAAAAAGAGGTGGTGCCTTCGTTAAAGCAGCTTGCGCAAGAGCAGGGTGTTCATTGGCGTACCCTTGCCATGGCTGAATATAACGCCACGTTTGAACGCATGACCACTGGCAAGAGTTACCCAGAATGGTTGAGCAATCAGGTATTGCCAAGCAGGGAGGAGGTTCAGCAATTTTTAACGGAGGCTAAATTCCAACCGCTTATTTCGGTTGTTGTACCGGTTTATAACCCTAATCCTGAGCTGTTGAGCGCTTGTATTGATTCAGTCCTGACGCAGTCGTACCCCCATTGGCAGCTCTGCCTGGCAGATGACGCCTCTACCGACCATCGGGTGCAGGATGTGTTAAACAGTTATGCCGAGTTAGACCCTCGCATTGAAGTGGTAATGCGAGAGCGTAACGGGCATATTTGTGGGGCCAGTAACAGTGCGTTGGAAATCGCAAAGGGTGAGTTTACGGCGCTGCTTGATCACGACGACACTCTCAATGAAGATGCCTTGTATCAAGTGGTTGTCACGTTGCAGGAAAACCCCAATGCGGCGCTGCTTTACAGCGATGAAGACAAGCTAAATGAACGCGGTGAGCGGTTCGACCCGCACTTTAAGCCTGCTTGGAACCCTGATCTGCTGCTCGGGCAAAACTATATCTCCCACTTGGGCGTGTATCGTACTGAACTGGTGCGCCAGGTGGGGGGCTTTCGTGAGGGCTATGAAGGCAGCCAGGATCACGATTTGGTGCTCCGGGTAACGGCAGAAATCTCCGCCGACCGTATTGTTCATATTCCCAAGGTGCTTTATCACTGGCGCGCTACGGAAGGCTCCACGGCGATGAACAGCACCCAAAAAGACTATACCGCCGAGGCGGGTCTGAAGGCAGTGGCTAGCCATGTTGAGAAGCATCACCGCGGTGCCGTGGCGGAACATGGCCATTACCCCAATACGTATCGCGTATGCTGGCCCATTCCTGCCACTCCGCCGTTGGTGAGCTTATTAATTCCTACCCGGGATCGGGTTGAGATTTTAAAGCCCTGCGTCGATGCGATTTTAGACCGTACGGACTACCAAAATTTTGAACTGCTGATTCTGGATAATGGCAGCACATGCTCTGAAACTCTGGCGTATATGGAGGCGGTGGCAAAACGCGATGAGAGGGTGCGTGTATTGCCCTGGTCAGAGCCGTTCAATTACTCCGCTATCAATAATTTTGGTGCCCAGCACGCGAAAGGCGAAATTATTGGGTTAGTGAATAACGATATTGAGCCGATCAATCCTGAGTGGCTGACGGAGATGGTTAGCCAGGTATGTCGCCCTGAGATCGGCTGCGTGGGGGCTAAGCTGTATTACCCCAATGATACGATTCAACACGCAGGTGTGATTTTGGGTATTGGGGGCGTTGCTGGCCACGCGCACAAATATTTTACTCGTAATGCGAGTGGCTATTTTACGCGTTTGCATTTGGTTCAGAATATGTCAGCGGTTACCGCTGCTTGTTTGTTGGTGCGTAAGTCTGTCTTTGAGCAGGTGAAGGGGCTGAATGAAAACGAGCTGACCGTTGCCTTTAACGATGTCGATTTTTGTTTGAAGGTGCGGGAAGCTGGTTACCGTAACCTGTGGACGCCCTATGCTGAGCTTTACCACCATGAGTCTATTTCTCGTGGAGCGGATGATAATTCGAAGAAACGTTCGCGTGCATCCAAAGAAGTGACGTATATGCGCGCTACATGGGGCAAGCGATTAGATTGCGACCCTGCTTACAACCCCAACCTCACGCTTGTACATGAAGATTTTTCGTTACGGTGATGTATATAAGGAATGATTATAGTAATTATGTTATGCGATATGATAAATTTGTGAAGTATAAAATATTTTCCTTGAATTCGTATTTGCCTCTCATGTTTATGTCAATTTTTTTATAGTGTGAGTATGTGATGATTAAAAAAAGTATTTCTCGCTTAGTTAGTAAAGATGACGATTTTAGGTATTATGATGTTATTCTTCATGTTGGTGCACCTAAAACGGGCTCTTCAGCGCTGCAACGTTTTTGCAATGAGAACCATAAGAATTTAAAGTCGTTAGGTTTTTACTATCCTGACCATCCGATGGATAAAAATGGTGTTTCTGGTGGTCATACACAGATCGCTGGAGCGTTAATTCAGAATAACTATGAATTTGCAAAAGAACGTTTTGATGATTTTTTAGAAACTGCTAAAAGTAAAAATCTTACACTCCTGCTCTCGGCGGAGGCTTTTTATGGTCAGCATAAAAATATGGCTAGCTTATGCCATGGACTAAACGTTAAGATTGTTGGTTTTTTGCGTCATCCACTCGATTATTTGCTTGGGAATCATAATCAAGGCATTAAGCGGCATATGATGACTAAACGGCTTAATCAAGTTATACCGGAGATGTTAAATCAGCCAATGCCTCATTTGGTGGGTATTCCCTTTTGTCAGTGGGCTGATGAGTTTGGTGATGAAAACTGTTCTTTCCTTCCTTACCAGGCACCTGATAAAAGTAAACCATTAGAGGTGACTTTTTTAAGAATGCTGGGTATAGACGAAAGAAGCGCTAAACGTATGGTAGGTGATGTTAAAGTTACTAATCGTAGCTATGTACAATCAGCGCTTGAAGTTAAGCGTTTGCTAAATACGGTGCTTGTTGATTTACCTGAATCATTTTCCCATAATGTTGATTGGTGTTTGCAAGGTTATTCCGATAGAGCACTGGATGAACGTCCCTACGAAATTGCTGATATCCCTAAGCCATTAATGGATGAGCTTTCAAGTCGTCTTTCTCACCAGATGTCAGAAGTGAAACAACGCTTTCCTGAATTAGCTGAGACAACGACCATGCCTTCTGCTTCGAGGGGTATAAGTCAAGACAGTATTGATCTTCTGCGCCCTCTTAAAACATTGCGAGATGAAATACCTAAGATTTTTGCAGCAATAGTTAACGAAGCTGAAAGACAACGAGACAAAGGTAGAGATGAATATGCCTTTTTGAAACTTCTAGATTATTTAAATATTGATTTTAATGAACCCTCATCATTGAAAAATGTTTTGCCTGGCGGGGTTCTGAAAACGTTAGCTAGCTCTGAAAGTGAAAGTGCTGATTACTTGCGTGAAATCGCATTAATGCTTGAGAGATTAGGTTACTATGACGATGCCTTGCTTATAATTAATTTGGCGAATGAAAAGCGTCCAAGTGGGAAAGGTATTATAAAGATTAAGGATCGTATAGAAAACATGATTTATAGTAAAGGGTCTGAATCATAATAAGATGCGGAGCTTTATCACCACGAGCCCATTCCCCGTGGTGCGGATGATAATTCGAAGAAACGTTCGCGTGTATCCAAATAAGTGACGCATATGAGCGCTACCTGGGCCAATCGATTAGATTGCGACCCTGCTTACAACCCCAACCTTACGCTTGTACATGAAGATTTTTCGTTGCGATAAACGCTTGAATATCTAGGTACAAAACTGAAGGTGACCATGCAGTGGGGGGTTATCAGAAACCGGGCTACACCCGAGAACAATCTTTACCGGATATTGAAATAATACGTTTATGTTGAAAGTAATAAAAAAACCGACGGTATCTGGTTTTATAGATCGGGTGAGTGAGGGGGTAATTAGTGGTTGGAGCCTAGCGCCTTACGTGACTGTTTTGGTAAATGGCCGAGAACGCTGCCGACTGTTTTGTGACCGCCAACGAGCGGATGTGAAAAAGGCAGGGCATTCGTTGAGCGGCAATGTGGGGTTTCGTGGCCAGTTGGCGCTGGAGCATGGGGATATCGTCAGGATTGTAACGGACAAAGGCGTGTCATTGCGGAATAGCCCATGGCTCTATAAGCACCCCGAGCAAAGCGATTGGTTACCTATGGCTATTTCCCATCACCACGCAGAGTACAAAGCACTTGCTAGGCTTCCTGATCAGCTGTCGGTAGAGCGATTTAAACCATTGTTTGGATTGTCTGCTGAGCGACAAATGGCTGGCGCTGTGCTTAACGTTGCTAACCAGGCGCCTGTCATGGCGCGTTTTGATGTGGAGCCGACGGCTCATTCAAACGTGAAGCAGCTTTATGACAAAGTGCTAACGCCTAGCCGGATAGCCGCGCCGCCTTTATTGGACGCGATCTCTCAAGACAAGCATGTGATACAGATATTTGCTTTTCAGCCAGGCACTACACTGGATAAGATGGGCAGCGGTTGGGAATCTTGGGTGCCCTTAGTCATGGCGCAACTTCTTACGCTTCAGCAAGCTGGTGAAGCTAGGCGCAGCGCTTTAAAGCGCCGTTCCAGTCGTTTTAAAAGCTTATTGCATAGATTATTCCCATCGGTGTTCTTTCAGGCATTACGAGGTGGGGGTAGCAAGCTTGAATTGTCCTTTTTTATCTTTTTGATGCGGGTTACCGCACGCTTGCCACGTGTCTTGTCACATGGGGATCTGCATCGTAATAACGTGCTCATTGATACTCAGCGTCGGCAGGTAGCGCTTGTCGACTGGGATCGATGGGCGTATTTGCCGTTAGGATTTGATGCTGCGCTTTTGTTGCGGGGGCTACCCTGGGGTGAAGTAGAACCGTTGGCTGTAAAAAGAGTGGATCAACAGTTGGGTACCTTGGTGTTCACCTATTTGTTCCAGTGTTTGGACGTCGCTCACTTTATGCGTTCGGAAGAAGCCGCCTTGCTGCGCGCCCGTATCTACACGTTATATCAACAGGTCAAACTGCGCTCTGATACAAGCCAATAATCCTGCCACTGCGCGCAGCGGTGCCTGGGCTGGTTTGTGCAGGTGGAGTTGGTTGAGTGCCACGGGGCGTCGTTCCGACGCCTCCCGCGGGTGCCTCGAAACGCTCGCTGAGCTCGCTTTCTCGTTACCACGCGCTACGGGTACAATCACTCGATTTCGGTGGTGTGATTACATGCCACGACCATGTGCATAACGTGCACATGGCCTTGGCATTCCGCTTTCATGTGCACGCGAGATTTAGTAGCGCGTGGTAAGCGAAGCGCACCCGCGGAAGCAGCGCGTAGCGGTGCCGGGGTTGGTTCGTGTCAGCGGAGTTGGTTCCGTGCCACGGGGCGTCGTTCCGACGCCATTCGCGGGTGCCTCGTTTGCTCGTTCCTCGCAGACTCGTTACCACGCGCTACGGTATGTGCACGCACCTGATTTCGTGGTTTTCGTAGCGCGTGGTGAGCGAAGCGCAACCGCGACCCGGAGTGAAAGCATCGCGCAGCGGCACTGATAAAGCTTTTGAAGCAAGGAGCAGAACCATCGTTAAAAGGGATGTATTGTGAGTAGCCACGTTGGGTGGGTTGTTCTTAGCGATGGGGCGCGGCCTACCGAGGATATTTATTTCTTGGCGTCTGCAGCGCCTGAATTACGCCTGCAGGGAATCGCGGTTGAGCGGGTAGCTGTTTCACGCTCCTTTGGGGCTAGCCGGTTGCATGGTCGTGCTCTGCTTAAACGCTATGCAGGCGCCAACCTGCTGCTTTGCCGCTCGCTGCCGCTGGGTTGGCTGCGGTGGTTGGAACGCCATCGTAACGCCTTTGGCTATATCGCTTATTTGATTGATGATGATATTACGGCGGCTGCCAATGACTCCGCGTTGCCCGCCGCCTACCGTAAGCGAATGGCGCGTATTGCTACATACCAGCCTCGGCTGCTGGCGCTGGTTGATGAAGTGGTGGCTTCTAGTGAGCAACTGGCCCGCTGCTTTTTTAGCGAGCACGACAATGTTCAAGTGCTTACGCCGCCTCTTATTGCTCCGCTACCTTCACTTGAGCATTTCTCACTACCACCAACTGCCGCCGTTAACTGGAGAATCGGCTTTTACGGCACGCGAGCGCATTTAACAGATCTCGTGCACATTGCTCCTGCCATACAGCAAATTCAGTCTCAGCGTATGGATACCCAGGTGGAGATTATGCTGGGGCCACACACGCCAGAAAGCCTCGTTGCACTGCCTCGCGTAAATGCGCCTTCTCCTTTACCCTGGGAGACGTTTAAGGTTTATCAGCGAGAGCACCACTGCCATATAGGTTTGGCCCCGCTGTTAGAAAGCCCGTTCAATCGTGGCAAATCATTGATAAAGTTTTTGGATATTACCGCCATGGGGGGGGTGGGCATTTATTCAAATCGCTACCCCTATACTGAGGTGGTGCATCATGGTGAAAACGGTTTGCTTGTTAATGATACGCCCATCGAATGGCGAAGCGCTTTAGAGCACTTATTAGAAAACCCCGAAGCCGCTGCACGGATGGCTAAACAAGCTGCTATTGATGCAAAAAAGGTAGGTGGCGTAGAGGCCGCCGTGCAGTTCTGGCTACAACGCAGCGATGCTTTGTCGCAGTAATATGAGCAGGGAGAGGGAACCATGGAGTCTATTGTTAACGCTTTTTATCAAGAACAGCCTAATGCCAATGTTGTGGGCGAGCGGGTTTCGTTTGGTACATCTGGCCATCGTGGCAGAGCGACCGAGCGCACTTTCAATGCATCTCATATCTTCGCGATTACCCAGGCGGTTGTCGATTACCGCCTTGAAGCGGGCTATAAAGGCCCGCTGTTTTTAGGTTTTGATACCCATGCGCTTTCTCGCCCTGCCTGGGAGTGTGCACTGCAGGTGTTGGCTGCCAACAAGGTGCCGGTATTTGTCGAGAAAGATCACGGCTTCACCGCTACGCCGCTCATCAGCCACGCTATTTTGCAGCACAATTGCCCTGAAGGTCAGGCTGCGCCTGGTGCGGCACTGGCAGATGGTTTAATCATTACTCCTTCGCATAATCCTCCCGAAGACGGCGGCATTAAATACAACCCGCATCATGGCGGCCCAGCGGATACCGACGCTACCGGTTGGATTGAGTTGCGTGCAAATGCTTACCTGCTGCGGCAATTAGAAGACGTGCCTCTTGTTCCGGTTGAAGAGGCGATTGCCCATGCACAAGAGTACGATTACACGGCGCATTACGTGTCTCAGCTGGGCGACGTGATTGATATTGCCGCTATTCAGAAGGCGAACCAGAGGTTGGGTGCTGATCCAATGGGAGGTACCGCGCTGCCGGTATGGCAGGCGGTCGCGGCGCACTATAGCTTGAACCTGGATGTGGTAAACACCGCAGTTGATCCTGAATTTGCGTTTATGCCACCGGATCACGACGGCAAAATCCGCATGGATTGCTCTAGCGCCGCCGCAATGGCTAATCTGTTGGAAATTAAAGACCGCTTCGATATTGCCTTTGGCAACGACCCAGATGCCGACCGCCACGGCATTGTTGATGCCAACGGCCTAATGAACCCGAACCATTTTTTAGCGGTGTGCATTGATTACCTGATGACCCACCGCCCGGAGTGGGCCGCTTCGCTAAAAGTGGGTAAAACGCTAGTGTCGTCTTCCATGATTGACCGGGTCGTCGCCTCACATCAACGCGAGCTTTATGAAGTGCCGGTGGGCTTTAAGTGGTTTGTCGATGGCCTGCATGAAGGCTGGTTGGCCTTTGGCGGTGAAGAGAGCGCCGGCGCCAGCTTGCTGACCCGCGACGGTAAGGCGTGGTCCACCGATAAAGATGGCATTGTGCTGTGTTTGCTGGCGGCTGAAATTATGGCAGTGACCGGAAAAACACCCAGCGAATATTACCGCACGCTCACCGAGCGCTTCGGCGAGCCTTTCTATAAGCGCGTGGATACCGCTTGTTCACCTGAAGAGAAGGCGGCGTTTAAAAACCTGAGCGCTGAGAGCGTCACCGAGAAAACCCTGGCAGGCGATGAAATCACCGCTGTGCTGGTCGCGGCGCCCGGCAATGCTGCCGCTATCGGAGGCATTAAAGTCACCACCGACAACGGTTGGTTTGCTGCTCGGCCAAGTGGCACTGAATCGCTTTATAAGGTGTATGCCGAGAGTTTCAAAGGCGCCCAGCATCTGGATGAACTGATCGAGAACGCCAAGGCGTTATTGGCAGGGGTGTTGAAGGGGTAGAGACCCGCGGTGGTGGTTGGGCTTTGTGCCACGGCCATGTGCATAACATGCCCGTGGAATCCCCACCTTCGCGTGCATGCGAGATTTAGTAGCGCGTGGTAAGCCTGCGGCGCACCCGCAGCGGCGGCCCGGCGCGAAAGCAGCGCGAAGCGGTGCCGGGGTTTGGCCTCTTGCAGGCAATGTTGGTTCGGTGCCACTGGGCGTCGTCCCGACGCCTCCCGCGGGTGCCTACGAACGCTCGTTGAACTCGCGTTCTTCGTTACCACGCGCTACGGGTACATGGACTCATTCGATTTCGGTGGTGTGTTTACGTGCCACGACCACATGCATAACGTGCACACTCCCTTGGAATCCCCGCTTTCAAGTGCAGGCGAGATTTAGTAGCGCGTGGTAAGCCTACGGCGCACCCGCGAAAGCAGCGCGAAGCGGTGCTGGGGGTTGGTTCCGCGCCATTGGGCGTCGTTCCGCCGCCATACGTAAATGCCTTAGAGTTACCACGCGCTATGGATTTGTTGTATTTTTGGGTGAGTTATAAGTAATGTTGTGTAGTGCATTATGAGGGCTTAATTGTGAGTAATGGAAATGGATAGGGTGTATGCCTTTCCAGACCAAGCAAAGCATTTTCATTGCTTTAGTCATGACATGGACATAAAGCAGCACCCTGATTATAGGTCTGCGAAATCAGGTAGTGCTGAGGCTGCCTTGCAGCTTATAGATGAGTTGGCACTTGATTTTTTAGTTTCGCTCAAAGGTGAGTTTTCTGAAGAGACTATTTTTGTTTCACCCTACGCCAAAGAGGCTTCAGGTGATAATGCTTTACCCCTAATTCTCTCACTTATGTGTGCTGAAGTATTAGGCGGTAGTAGTGAGACTGACATCGTTCAACTACAAAAAGTCTTTCATACCGGTGCCGATCCGATGGAAAGGCTAATTGCAAGGCCGTCATTTGAGGGGGCCGTGCAGCATGGTGGCTGTTATGTATTAGTAGATGACGTTACCAGTATGGGCAGTACTTTGGCAGAGTTAGCCAATTATTTATTAATGAACGGTGGTAGTGTCATTGGGTCTATACTGCTTGTAAATGCAGGACGTTCAACAAAATTTCGAGCGATAAAAAAGCATACTCGACTACTGGAGGATCGCTTTGGTGATGAAATCAAAAATATCTTCGGAATACACACTGCAGCACTCACCGCCAACGAAGCAAGTTATCTCGTCGGCTTTAGAACCGCTGACGAGATCCGAAATCGATGCATTAAGGCAGAAAAAGAGACAGCTAAGCGCTTGTTATCAAAAAATTATTCAGGAACGAGTGGCAAGTAAATAGTGTTTAGATGTCTCTCTAAAGGCGTTACTTCAAACACTGAGAACGCTCATCCATAATTGTTTTTGTGGTTAGGATTGAATTTGTGCGTCCGCCCTCTCTTATCCTTGTGTGTCATTAGTAGCGTCAGCGCATCCTCGGAGCAGTGCCGGGGTTGGTTTGGTGCCTTGGGCGCCGTGCCGACGCCTTTCGCGGTTGCGCTGACGCTTACGCTTACGCCGCGCTACGAAAGCCCTCACCCTTCACGCCTCATACCCTTCACCTAAAATGGAAACACCCACGGCGTAATCAGCAATACCGCCGCTGAGTAGGTGACGCTAACCGGCAAACCGATCTTTAAGAAGTCCGTGATGCGGTAGCGGCCGGGTGAATACACCATTAGGTGGGTTTGGTAGCCAAACGGGATTAGAAAGCAGGCGCTGGCGCCGTACGCTACGGCCATCACAAACGGCAGTGGGTCGGCGCCAAAGGCGTGGGCGGTGCTCCAGGCCACCGGAAAGGCCAGCGCGGCAGCGGCGTTGTTGGTCACGGTTTCTGTGAGTAGCAGCGTTAGTAGGTAACAACCCACAAACGCGGCATAGATACCGTAGCCGCTGAACAACCCCTGCATACCGCTGGCTAACAAGCTCGCAGCGCCTGAGTTTTCCAGCGCTTGGGCAATCGCTAATGCCGAACCAATAATCAGCCATAGCTCAAATGGAAAACGGCGGCGCAGTTCCGCCAGGCTGATCACTTTCATTAGCAGTAGCCCGCCCAGCAGTATCAGCAGCCCGTGGAACAGTGGCAGCAGATTAGCGGTAGCCAAGGCAATTACTGCTGCAAAGCCGCCCACGGTGAATAGGCTCTCTCTGTTACTCAATTGCGGTCTGGTGAAACTACCGCTGAGTAAGTGGAAGTTGCGGTCTAGGTTGCGGTGTTGCCGGAAATCAGCGCTTACCGCTAACAGCAAGCAGTCCCCCACGCGAAGTGGAATTTTCCCCAACTGCCCCTCCAAACGTTTTTCTCCCCGCCGTATACCCACCACTCCCGCACTAAACATGCTGCGAAAATCCACATCCTGCAGGGTTTTGCCTGAAAGCTCGGATTCGTGGGAAATCACCACCTCTACCAAATTCGTCGCTAATAGATTGTCGGCCTGATGGCCAAATAGCTGCAGCCCTGGAAAACGCTGTAGCGCTTGCACCTTGCCGACTTCTCCCGTGAACACCAGCGTGTCATTGGCCAGGAGTTGTTCGTCTGGTGCCACAGGGCTGATCAGCCGTCCGTGGCGCTCTATTTCCAGTAGGTAGAGTCCCTCTAGGCTACGCAGGCCGTTTTCTTCGATGGTTTTGCCGATCATGGGCGAGTCGGGCTCTAGGTCAGCCGCTAGAAAGTAGGAGAGCTTTTCATTGGTGTTCTCCAGTTGGTGGTGCGGCAGTGTATTGGCGCGCCACATTAGAACGCATAGGGTCACCAGCGCCACAGGGATGCCCACCAGGCTGAATTGGAACATGCCCAACTCGCTGCCACTGGCGCTCAAGTTAAACGAGTTCACCACCAGGTTGGTGGAAGTGCCCACTAGCGTAGTAATACCGCCCAAGATGGAGGCGTAAGAGAGCGGGATTAATAGCCGGGATGGCGCGATACGCTGCTGGCGCGAAATAGCGCCGAGAAAGGCAGCCACCACGGCTGTGTTATTCAAAAAAGCGGAAAGCACCGCCGTGCTGCCCATTAAGCGTGCCGTAGCAAGCCGCGGGTGACCCTTTAATAAGTGGCGCGATAACCAGTCCAGCAGCGGCGAACGTTCAAGCGCCAGCGATACCAGCAGCAAGAGTAACAGTGTGGCGAGCGCCGGGTTGGTGTATTGGGTAAGCAGGGTGGCGGTATCGACAAACCCTAGTAGCAAAAAAATGGCGGCTAAGGTAACAAAGGCAATGGCGGGTTTTACCCGCCCGCTAATTAACAGCGCTAATAAAATAGCGATAGAAGACAGAACGGCCCAGGGGGTCATGGTGGGTCCTTAAAAGCGGTAACTTCATGGTTCACTTGCTGGATTTTACGCAGGCTTTTATGATGGTGTCTAATGATTGCCGATTTTTGATGCCTTAGTTCTTGAAAATTATATTTAATACAGGTGGTTAGCGATAATCTTGAGCATTAAACATTTATCGCCTAAAAGGCTCAATGAGCGTCGCATGCAAGCTGTAAAGCTCCGCTTGGATGGGGTCACGGTTGCGTTGGTAAGCCAACAAACCGGGCTTTCTTCCCCGACCGTTTCGGCGGCCTGGAAGGCGTTTCGTGAAGGTGGCTGGGCGGCAGTGCCGGTACGCCCCCGCGGTCGTTTAAAAGGGCAGGCCAATGTGCTTGATGCCGCTATTCAACAACGGTTGTGGGAGGCGCTTTATGCCTCGCCCCCCGCTGAACAGCCAGGCTGGAGCAGCGCTGACCTTGTGGCTTTTTTACGCGATGAGCATGGCGTTGAGTTGACCCAGCGCGGCATTGAACACTGGTGGGAAAGCCAAGGTTTGAAGCATGAACCCTGGCCGTTAAGCGCACTGGCTAAGCAGCGCTCGCAGCGGGGCCGGTGGTATCGGCAGGCCGTTGCGCCGCGGTTTGACAGGTTAGAAGAGGCTAGCCAGCGTTGGCAGGGCGGTGTGCGCCGGGTAGCGCATCCACAGCGTCCGGTTTATCAGCTCTATTTTCACGGCCCCCGTGGCCGGTTGTGGATGCGTTGTTTTAAGTGCCCACCCGTGGCAGATGATTATCTGGCCGCGATGCAGGCGCTCATTGGCAAGAGTGAAGAAAGCAACAGGCCAGTCGCCTTGGTATTTCATGGCGCTTGGTTGTCAGCCAGCCCGCAAGTAATGGCTTGGTTGGCGCAACAAACGATGTTTTGGTTAGTGCCGGTGCCTGCCGATATGGGCTTGGCTTCCTAGGCCCTGTCTGAAAACTGGCTGCGCTCGACCATACGGCGTTAAAAATCGGCTCAAAGTACTCATTTACACTACGTAAACTCCGTCTTTTCGCCGATTTTTGCCTTGTCTGGTCTTCGCTCGCCGACTTTTCAGACAGAGCCTGGCACTTGAGAGCAAACTTTTTCACGCTATGTTTTTTCACACAATTGTTGGGACAGATGATGACATCACTCACCCATTTACAGCGACTGGAAGCGGAAAGCATTCAGATCATGCGCGAAGTGGTTGCCGAGACTGAAAACCCGGTAATGCTTTATTCCGTTGGCAAAGACTCGGCGGTCATGCTGCACTTGGCCCGTAAAGCCTTTGCACCTTCGCCGCCGCCGTTCCCGCTGCTGCACGTTGATACCCGCTGGAAGTTCCGGGCCATGTATGAATTCCGTGACAATATGGCGGAAGAGATTGGTATGGATCTGCTGGTGCATATCAACCCGGAAGGTGTCGAGAAGGACATCAATCCGTTTACCCACGGCTCGGCGATTCATACCGACATAATGAAGACCGAAGGCTTGAAGCAGGCGCTGGATAAGTACGGCTTTGATGCGGCTTTCGGCGGTGCCCGGCGCGATGAGGAAAAGTCTCGCGCCAAGGAACGTATTTTTTCGTTCCGTACCGCACAGCACCGCTGGGATCCTAAAAATCAGCGCCCAGAGTTATGGAAGCTCTATAACACCCGTAAAAATGGCAAAGAGTCGATTCGCGTATTTCCGATCTCCAACTGGACCGAGTTGGATATCTGGCAGTACATCTATCTGCAGAATATCCCCATTGTGCCGCTCTACTATGCGGCTGAACGGCCGGTGGTGGAGCGCGATGGTGCGCTGATTATGGTCGATGATGAACGCATGCCGTTAGAGCCCGGTGAAGTGCCCATGATGCGTAAAGTACGTTTTCGCACATTGGGGTGTTACCCGCTAACCGGTGCGGTTGAATCAGAAGCGGATACCTTGCCTGCCATTATTCAAGAAATGCTGTTGACCAAAACATCGGAACGCCAGGGCCGGGTGATTGATAGCGATAGCGCGGCATCCATGGAGAAGAAGAAGCAAGAGGGGTATTTTTAATGTCTCACTCATCTGACCTGATTGCTGGCGATATCGAAGGCTACCTGAAAGCTCATGAGCACAAAGGCTTGCTGCGCTTCATTACTTGCGGCAGTGTGGACGACGGTAAAAGTACCCTGATTGGCCGACTGTTGTTTGAGTCCAAGTTGCTGTTTGAAGATCAACTGGCGGCCATTGAAGCGGACTCGAAAAAATACGGCACCCAGGGCGGCGAGATGGATTTTGCGCTGCTGGTGGATGGCCTGGCCGCAGAGCGTGAACAGGGCATTACCATTGATGTGGCGTATCGTTTTTTCTCTACCGAGAAGCGCAAGTTCATCGTAGCGGATACCCCAGGGCACGAGCAGTACACTCGCAATATGGTCACGGGGGCTTCTACTGCCGACGCGGCTATTCTGATGGTCGACGCACGCCACGGCATTTTGACGCAAACCCGCCGCCATAGCTTTTTGATGTCTTTAATGGGCATGCGCCACGTGGTGGTGGCCATTAATAAGATGGATTTGGTCGACTACTCCAAAGCGCGTTTTGACCAGATCGTTGAAGAGTACCGTGCTTTCGCTAAACAGCTGGGACTGGAGAACATCACCTTCATTCCCATGTCGGCGCTGAAGGGCGACAACGTCATTGAGCACAGCGCCAAAATGCCCTGGTACCACGGGACGACGCTGCTGGGCTACCTGGAAACGGTCGAGCTGGATGCAGAGCATCTTCAACGCTCTCCCTTCCGTATGCCTGTGCAGTGGGTTAATCGCCCCAACCTGGATTTCCGCGGTTTTACCGGTATGGTGGCTAGCGGTGTGGTTCGCCCAGGTGACGAAATTCGCGTTCAGCCTTCTGGCAAAACCAGCACTGTTTCGCGGATTTATACTCTGGATGGTGATCTGGAAGAGGCCGTTGCCGGGCAGTCGATTACCCTGCTGCTGGAAGACGAAATTGATATTTCCCGGGGCGATGTGATTTCCGGCGTAGATGAGCCAGCTCACACCGCCGACCAGTTTGAAACCACCCTGGTGTGGATGCACGAAGCACCGCTGTTGCCGGGTCGCCCTTACTTGATGAAGCTGGGCACCCAAACGGTTTCGGCGACCGTGACGGATATCAAGTATCAGGTCAATGTGAATACCCTGGAACACACGGCGAGTAAGCAGCTTGATCTGAACGGTATTGGTATTTGTACCCTCAGCCTTAACCGTGCCGTTGCCTTTGATGCTTATAAAGACAACCACGATACCGGCGGCTTTATCCTCATCGACCGTATGACCAACAATACGGTTGGCGCAGGCATGCTGCACTTCGCCTTACGGCGTAGCCAGAATATCCATATGCAGCATGTGGATATTGATAAGCAGGCACGTGCGTTGGCCAAAGGCCAGAAGCCTGCCGTGTTGTGGTTCACCGGGCTTTCTGGGGCGGGTAAATCGACCATTGCTAACCTGGTCGAGAAAAAACTCTTCACCCACGGCCAGCATACTTATCTGCTGGATGGCGATAACGTGCGCCATGGCTTGAATCGTGATTTAGGCTTTACCGATGCCGACCGTGTTGAAAACGTGCGCCGGGTAGCGGAAACCGCCAAGCTGATGGTGGATGCCGGGCTGATTGTGATGTCGGCGTTTATCTCGCCATTCCGCAGCGAGCGCCAATTGGCGCGGGATCTGTTGGAAGCGGGCGAGTTCATCGAGATTTTTGTCGATGCTCCGCTGGATGTTGTGGAGGCGCGTGACCCGAAAGGCCTCTATAAAAAGGCCCGCCGTGGAGAGCTGAAAAACTTCACTGGCATTGATTCCGCTTATGAAGCGCCTGAGGCGCCGGATGTTCATCTGAAAACATCCGAAATGGACGCGGAAGAAGCGGCTGACGCCGTGATCGCAGCTTTGCGTGAACGTGGAATGATCAGCTGATTTGAATGCGCTAGCTGTCAGGTGGTGGCGAGATTGGCCGCTACTTGGCAGCTTTTTTTATGCAAAGGCTAGGTCTTACAGATTAAATCTTTAAGGGATAAGTCTTTAAGGACTCAGTCTTATAGAGGGATTAGATTATGGCGCTTATTGATCAAGCACTGCTGGATGCCGTTGAAGGCATAGCTCGCGAAGCTGGCGACGCCATTATGAGTGTTTACGCCCGCGAATTCAGCGTGGAAGAGAAGGAAGATAAAAGCCCGTTAACCGAGGCAGATAAAGCGGCGCACAACGTTATTGTGCGTGGTTTACAGGCGCTGTCGGTGCAGATCCCGATCCTCTCTGAAGAGGACATCGAGGGCTTTTCCGGTGCTGATGCTGAGGGCCGCTATTGGCTAGTCGACCCGCTGGATGGCACCAAAGAGTTCATCAAGCGTAACGGTGAGTTCACCGTCAATATTGCCCTGATTGAAAACGGTATGCCGGTGCTCGGCGTAGTGACTGCGCCAGCGCTGGAGGTGGGCTATGTGGCCGCGCGGGGGCTGGGCGCGTTTAAGGTTGAAGCCGATGGTAGTCGTAAGGCCATTTCCGTGGCAGGCAAGCCTAAAGAGGGCGTAACGTGGCGCGTGGTGGGTAGTCGTTCGCACCCCAGCCCTGATTTGGCCGCTTGGTTGGAACAGTTGGGTGAGCACACCATGCTACCCATGGGTAGTTCGTTAAAGTTGTGCATCATTGCCGAAGGTTTCGCCGATGCCTACCCACGCTTGGGCCCCACCTGTTTATGGGATACCGGCGCCGCTCATGCGGTAGTGCTCGAAGCAGGCGGAAGGGTAGAAACCCTGGAAGGCACTGCACTTAGCTACGCCAACCCCAGCGAAAAGCTCAACCCCTATTTCGTGGTGTGGGGGCATTAAGCCCAGGCGCCACCGATATTGTTTTGCCAACCTTCTATATGCATAACGTGCACATGGCCATGGAATCCCCATCTTCATGTGCACGCGAGATTTAGTAGCGCGTGGTAAGCGAAGCGCACCCGCGGAAGCAGCGCCGGGTTTGGCCCGTGTAGGCGATGATGGTTGGGTGCCATTGGGCGTCGTTCCGCCGCCACCCGCGGGTGCCTCGAAACGCTTGCTGAACTCGCTTTCTCGTTACCACGCGCTACGACAATCACTCGATTCCGGTGGAATCCTCACCTCAATGTGCATGCGAGATTTAGTAGCGCGTGGTAAGCGAAGCGCACCCGCGGAAGCAGCGCGGAGCGGTGCCGGGTTTGGCCCGTGTAGGCGATGATGGTTGGGTGCCATTGGGCGTCGTTCCGCCGCCACCCGCGGGTGCCTCAAAACGCTCGCGGAGCTCGCTTTCTCGTTACCACGCGCTACGGTTCGTGGCACCACGGATCTTTTTGTGTGAGCACATTCCTTGTAGCGCGTGGTAAGCGAAGCGCACCCGCGGAAGCATCGCGAAGCGGTGCCGGGTTTGGCCCGTGTAGGCGATGATGGTTCGGTGCCATTGGGCGTCGTTCCGACGCCTTTCGCGGGTGCCTCGAAACGCTCGCTGAACTCGCTTTCTCGTTACCACGCGCTACGACAATCACACGATTCCGGTGGAATCCCCACCTTCATGTGCACCCGCGGATGCATCGCGGAGCGGTGCCGGGGTTTTCGCCATCATTCCCAATCCATGTCGGCGACGTCGGGGGCTTGTTGGGCGCCCCAGTCGGGGGCGTACCAGCCTTTTTGTACGTATTGTTGAAAGCTTGACCATTCCCAGTCACGGGGCGCTCTAGTCCAGCCGTGTTTGACGGGGTTGTAATGGATGTAATCCATATGGCGTTGCCAGTCGTTTTCATCACGAATGACGTGCTCCCAGAAGCCGCGCTGCCAAGCGCTGTGGGTGCCGGGCGGGAAGAAGAATTCCTGTGAGGCGTATTTTTTGATGTCCCGCCAGCGTGAGGAGTAGTCCGCGTCGCCTTCAGGCAGCCTCCATAGGCAGTGGAGGTGGTCGGGGAGGAGTACGAACGCATCCATCACGAAGGGGCGCTCTTCTCGAACTGTGCGAAAGGCACGACCAAGGGCTTCAATATTGAGACGATCCGCCAACAGGGGTTGTCGTGCGTAGGTGACGACTGTAAAAAAGTAGCAGCCGCCAGGAACATGCGCGCGTCGATAGGTTGCCACCCGTGCCTCCATGCAAAATAATTGGGTTATGAAGGCCCATTGTAGCGCATCGTTATTAGCTGTGCGGGGGCTACGACTTGCTTAGGGTGTCTAGCGGTACTTCCAAATGCTGTGGCCGGTTGAGCACGTTGAGCAGGACGATGGCGCGCTCTTCGCCTTTAAGGCGGGTGAAGATGGCTTCCAGGTCTTTGAAGGGGCCGTCGGTGATGGTGACTTTCTCGCCAGCGCTGAAGTAGGTGTGAATCCCTTCCTTGCTGTGCGGCTGAGCGCGTAGGGTTTCGACAAGCTGTGAAGGTACGGCGACAGGCCTGTCACCGAAGGTCAGCAGGCGCAGCACCCCGCGAGTAGAGCGAATCGGACGCCAGTTGCTGACTAGCTGATCCAAACAGATAAACAGGTAGTAGGGGAAGAGCGGCTCGGTCACCGTGGTGAGCTTTCCCTGGCGCTTGCGTTGGCTCTTCAGGACAGGGTGAAATACCTCATAACCTTGGTTGGCGAGGTGTTCGGCAGCGCGAAATGATTCGCCCCCTTTGCACTGAATAACGTACCAGGCGGGCGTTGCTGCGCCCTCCTGGTCATTGTAAACATCCATGCCATCATCCTTGCGTCTGGAAAAGCGTTACAAAATTATGGCAGCAGCGCGGTGAGTGCATCAAGCGTTTGGTCAATGTGCGCCTGGGTATGCTCACAGGAGAGAAAGAAGCGCAGCCGTGCGCTTTTTTCGGGTACCGCTGGGTGCAGAATCGGCTGTACGTTGATCTGCTGTTCTAACAATGCGTTAGAAAGCCGGGCAGCCGCCGCGGAGCTGCCAATAATCACCGGTACGACCGCGGCACCGATGCTTTTGCCGGTATCCAAGCCGCGGGCAGTGGCCTGTTCAAGAAAGTAGCGCGAAATAGCATGCAGGCGCTGAACCCGTTCGGGTTCTTGCTGCATCAGCTGTAGCGCGGCTAGTGAGGGGGCGGCGACTTGGGCGGGCATGCCCACGCTGTAGAGAAAACCGGGGGCCAGGTAGCGTAGTGTTTCCACCAGCGGCTTGCTGCCTGCGATATAGCCGCCGCAGCCTGCCATGGCTTTGCTCATGGTGCCCATCCAGATATCCACGTCGCGCGGGTCGATATCGAAATACTCGCGCAGCCCCAGGCCGGTGTCGCCCATAATCCCAAAGGAGTGGGCCTCATCGACCATCAGCCAGGCTTGATAGCGCTGCTTCAATTCGATAAAACGCGGCAGCTCAGGGATGTCGCCATCCATGCTGTAGAGCCCTTCGATCACCACCAGCACGCGTTCGAACTGATGCCGATGCCGGGCCAACAGGGCTTCCAGCGCGGCGGGGTCGTTATGGCTAAACGACATGCGCTTGGCGCCGGAAAGCTGCGCGCCAACCAACGAACTGTTATGAATGTACTCGTCGTGGAGCACTAAATCTTTGGGCCCCAGCAGGTGTCCCAGTGTGGAGACGTTAGTGGCGTGACCGCTCACAAACACCACCGCATCTTCAACGTCGTAGGCCTTAGCGAGGGCCTGTTCCAGCTCTTGGTGGATAGGCCGTTCGCCGGAGACCACGCGGCTGGCGGAGACCGAAGTGCCGTAGCGCGCCACGGCATCGCAGGCGGCCTGATTGATGCGCGGGTCGCCTGAAAAGCCGAGGTAGTTATAGCTGGCAAAGTTGATGCAGGTCTGCCCATTGATCACGCTGGTCGCCCCGGC
>Ga0208919_1000378_pt1 | contig 31495 bp, 30 predicted proteins | sample 4_EtaG_FD_184076 | JGI IMG/M metagenome (GOLD analysis project Ga0208919, IMG submission 184076) | Marine viral communities from the Subarctic Pacific Ocean - 4_ETSP_OMZ_AT15127 metaG (SPAdes) (version 3) | ecosystem: Environmental > Aquatic > Marine > Oceanic | place: Pacific Ocean | collected...
CTGGCTACCCGGAACGCGAAGATGCTTTTGACCTTCACTCCGATCTACGGCTACACGGCGACAGTCCGCGAGTTCCTTCACCAGGCTGAGACTGAAGAGCAAATTAAAGCGGAGCTGCTGAACGGCGAGCGCGTCCCGGTAACCCAGCGCAGCAAGTTGCGCGATGCCTCGGTGATCTACTTCCACTCGCAGAACAATCCGTTTGGAGGTTACGAGCGGATCAAGAGCGACCTGGCTGGTCGGCCAAGAGAGGAGATTCTTACCCGCGCTTACGGTGTGCCGGTCAGGTCATCGACCACCGTGTTCCCGATGTTCAGCCGGGAAAGCAACGTGGTGAAGCATGACGAAATCCCGACCACTGATGTGACTTGCTACCAGCTGATCGATCCCGGCGGCAGCAAGAATTGGTGTTGCCTATGGGTGGCGGTCGATGCGTCCGGGAGCTGGTGGATTTACCGTGAATATCCCGACGACCAGGACTGGGCGGTGTGGAAGGAGGGCTCCTGGAGCCCTGGACCCGGCGCCAGAGGGAGAGGGCTAGGAATCCGGGACTACGTGAAGCTGTTCTACACAATGGAAGGCGGGACCGTGACTGAGCACGATGATGGCCGAATAACCACGGATACGACACTTCATGGCGAAACGATCCAAGAAAGGATCATTGACCCCCGAATGTGCAAGATACAGACGCCCAGCAAGGACGGCGGAAGCGAGTCGATTCTCAGTAATATGGATGATTACGACTTTATCTGCCTCCCGGCGTTGATCCCTGGCGGCGACCGGGGCCATGAGATTGAGCAAGGGCTGCAGGCGATGAACAACCTGATGGCCTACGACCGGAGCAAGCCGGTGGACAGCATTAACCGGCCTAGGTTTTATGTGTCAGAAAAATGTGCAAATCTGATCACTGCGATGGCAGAATACGACCTGGAGGGAGGACTGAAAATGCCTTGGAAAGACTTTATTGATTGCGCTCGCTACGGCGCTGTCACTGGGATTTACCACGGCGAGGAATTCACTGAGGCGCCAGCCCAGGTGCAGCTACCGAGCTACGGCGCTCCGAAGAGAAGTAACGCAGATTGGCGATGAAGATTTTAGACAAGGTTGAGAGCGAGGATGACATGCCGCAGAAGGAAGTTTTAAAGCTGCTGAAGATTTCCGGGGCCAAGATAAAAGGGCTGCGAGAGAGGCACATGACTACGGACGACTGGTACCGGGTGATGTGTCCAGGGCGCCCGAGGGTGATGTATCGCCCGACCGGGATAGCAAAGCTGAAAGTTCACCTTGCCGCTGCAGATATTTTACCGCTGGCAGTTCCCCGGTTCCAGGACGCGGTTTGCCTGCAAATGCCTCAGAATGAAAGGTCAAAACACATATGGGCGCGGGTCAGACAGCTCAGTGGAGAATGGGAGCGCCACCCAATACTGGTTACCCCTAGAATACGTGCGTTCCTCTCCCCCGGCAAACCGTTCAAAGTTCAGCTCGTCGAAACGGAAGACGGGGACAAAAGCTATCGGCACGAAAGCCTTTGCCCTTGAACAGGGCGACAGGTTTCTTGCCTGGGACTATTGCTACCTCAAAATAAAAGGAGCAGTCCTGGGAGTGGTTGAGGAGTCGTCATTGCAGGCGATAAGCGAGAGGACCGGCCATGACGAGCGCTGGGCCTACAAGGTGGTAAACAATTTGCAGCGGCGGCTTAGAAAGGAGCGAGAGGCATGACGCAAGACTTCATGGAAGATGCGATTGAGGCATGCAACCGGGAGAGAGTTCCGTTTGTTTTTGCGATGCGAACCGGCGACGAGGGCGAGTGGATAGTTAACTACAACCTGGCTCACCACAGCTCGGCCACCAGCAACAAGGCGAAAGAAGTTTGCGACTTAATTCAGCTGTCTCTCGCGCATGAGATAGACCCGTGAAGTTGCCCCGATCCGCTGTGGTTGCCGGGGTAACGATTAAGATAGTCCAGAAGGACTTGGACGTAGAAGAGTGCTTCGGCTTCTGGGACTACGACAAGCGGACAATTTTTTTAGGCAAAAGCCTGCGACCTGCAGTGCTTACCGCGACCCTTCGGCATGAGTTGCTGCATGCCAGCCTGGACTTGTCAGGCATAAGTTTTGCCAAGGATTTTCAGCAGTTGGACGAACCAGTAGTGCGAGCGATTGAAACTCATTTTCTTCCAAGTTGGGAGCGGATGAAAAAGCGGCTCGCTAAAATAAACTAATGATTCGTTATGCCCTCAACACCAAAGTTTACCGTGATGCGCCGAGGTAAGGTGCCTCTTATAGATTTCCCCGACCCGATTGGAACAACAGATAGCGTTCGCATCTTCATTGTGTCGGATGCTCATTTTGATAATCCAAAGTGCAATCAACCACTTTTAAAACGGCACCTTGAAGAGTGCGTTGACGGCGGCTGGCCTTGGATTTCAGCTGGAGATTTTTTCTGCGCGATGCAGGGAAATTGGGATGCGAGAAAAAGCAAATCTGACATCCGACCGGAGAACATGGTGCCGGACTACCTCGACTCGCTGGTGACCTGTGGCGCTGACTTCTTGGAGTTTTCGGCACCTAATGCGGCGGTATTCTATGAAGGCAACCATGAAGGAAGCATCAAGCGACACCATGAGACATGCCTGACCACCAGGCTGACTGAGCGGATGCGAGCGAGCAAGAAAGGCTCCCCGGTGATCACCTGCGGGATAGGAGGTTGGATTCTTGTGCGACTGCACGTTACAAAGACGACCACCAAGATTTTCAAGATATGGGTTCACCATGGTACCGGCAGCTCAGGTGGCCCGGTAACCAAGGGTACAATTGCCACAGCGAGGCGCGCAGCAGCATACGATTGCGATGCATTTATCACGGGGCATATCCATGAGCGCTGGGCGTTGACGACGATGCGAGCGCGCTGTGACGAGCGGACTGGCAGGACTTGGACCTCGCCGGTTCTTCATTTGCAATGTCCAACCTACAAAGAGGAGTTCTCCATGCACGACACTACCTGGCATACCTCTATGGAGCGGCCACCAAAACCCGTGGGCGGGACGTTTTTGGAGCTTTCCGTTGCCAGAGAATTTGACGGGGTCCGGCAGGCCAGCAGAAAGGGCAACACGCAGCTTCCGCTCTACTCGGTAGCCGCTAACGTCACTTGGCCGAAGTAGGGACAGCGCAACGTATTCTTCCCCTGTGAGCGAAGCGCAAGTTAATGCGGCAGAGAGCCCGGACATAAAGGAACTCCTCCGCAGCTACGAGGAAACTCAGTCTGAGCTAAACCACTGGCGGGACCAGTGCCAGGTGAGCTATGACGACCGGCGGAACTACTGGCCGGGCAAAACCAACGATCTCCGCAAGTCGGGCAGCGATGCACTTCCTTGGGAGGGAGCCAGCGATTCCGAGGCACTTGTGGTTGGCGAGCGGATCCAGGCTTACGTTGCCATGAGCGCGTTTGCCTTGGCACGGGCCAACATCCGGGCGTATCCGATTGAGGTCAGCGATGTGGCGCATGCCAGGGTGGTCTCTTCGTTTCTAAAGTGGATGCGTGATTATTACATTCCGGATTTCGCCAGGGAAATGGAGCTGGCGGCGAACTACCTCTTTGAAAAGGCGCATGCCATTACCTACGTTGGATGGGAGCAGCGGGATGTTACCCGGCTGCAGATGCTCAACCTGCAGGAAATCGCGGCGACTGTCCCGGAGCTGGCCGAGCTGATCGTTACCGAGGAATACGATGACGACCTAGTGCTTATGCTCCAGCAGCAGTATCCAAAGCTAAAGAAAAAGGACGCAAAGAAGGCGCTCCGGAAACTCCGCAAGGAAGGAGCTGCCGAGCTGCCGGTTCAGGTTCGGTCTATTGACCGGCCAATCGTCCAGGCGCTGGCGACCGACACCGACATCTTCTTTCCTCATTACTGTACGGATCCGCAGAAGGCGCCGTACGTCCACCGCCGGGTCTTGATGACTCCCCAGGAGGTTCTCTCCAGGGTGAGCACCGAAGGCTGGGATGAGAAATGGGCCGATCATGTGATTGAGCGCATGCGCGGGACCGACTCCAGCATGGTAGATGCCGCCGACCCGTACAGCCAGCAGGGCCGCTTTGACGATGGCGAGACTGATTTCATTGAGGTGATCTACACCTACCAGCGCCTGATGAAAGACGGCGCCGAGGGGATCTACTGCACGGTTTGGCATACGAAAGAGACCGAGAGTTTCGGCAAGTTTGAGCTGCTCAACGGCCTGGAGGACTACCCGTTTGTCGTCACCGAGCTACACCGCGACTCAAAGCGGATGTATGAGGCCCGCTCGATGGTCGATCTCCTCCGGGGAGCGCAGTGGACTGTGAAGGCTTGCCGAGATGCCAGAATTGACCGCAGCTCTCTTGCGACTTTGCCAGCCTCCAAAGGGCCAGTGGGCCGACCTAAGCCGGAATTTCGCCCTGGTGGCCACGTTACTGAGCGCCGTCCCGGTGAATACGGCTGGATTGACCCACCGCCTGCCGACCCTGGATCCATTGAGGTTGAGGCGACAATGCTCTCTCAGGCTGACCGGATGGTTGGGCTGTCCAATCCCAACGAAGACCCGGACGCCCAGATCAAGAGAGCCTTCTACGTTGACAAGTTTTTGTCGCACGTTCGCAATGTTCTCAGCGAAGCCTACAAGGCGTTTCTCCGCTACGGCCCGGATCAGCTCATGTTCCGAGTGTCTGGCGTGCCGGAGCCCCAGGAGTTCAACAAGGAAGCGGAGGCCAAGGAAATGGACATTTGCGTCCACTTCGATGCTCAGATGCATGACCCGGAGACCGTGGAAAAGAAAATCGGGCAGTTTGTCCAATTGCTTTCGCTGGATCGGGTCGGAAAGCTCAACGTCGAGGCTCTGCTTGAGGTGATCGCTGCCAGTATCGACCCGGTGTTAGCTGATGCCGTGCTGCAGCCCCAGGAGCAGGGGACGGCCAAGGCTATGCGCGATGTGGCGACTGATTTAAGCATGATCTATGCCGGCATCGAGGTGCCAGCTCGGCCCCAAGGGCATCAGATCGCCCTCCAGCTTGGCGAGCAATACGTCCAGCAACCGGATGTGGCCGAGCGCTTGCAGACTGACGAAGCCTTTGCCGCCCGGCTGCAGAAATACATGGAGCAATATCAATTTGCGATGCAGCAGCAGGAGAACGCTCAGATCGGTCGCATAGGCACTGCGCCTGCGGAATTTCAGGGAATGCAAAATCAGGCATAAAAACAGGACACATGGAAAACGAGCAGACCTTTGAGGAGGTCGTAGAATACTTGAGGAACACGCACATGGCGAAAATCATCGTGCGAGAATTGGTGGAGCGCCGGGAGGCGGCTTTGGGAGCAGTCAGCGAGGCCGACGAGGAGCGCGAAATCTGGAAAGGTGTGGGGCGGCTGGATGCCCTCGACACCCTGGCGAATGTTTTTTCCGGATAGGTTTGGACAGGCCGCGATATTTTCAAATCACGCAACCGCTCCGGCGAAAAGGGAACGCAGATGACAGACCAAGATAACACGGGGACCGTGTCTCCCGAGACAGAACAGGACACGCTACATACAGAAGGCGACAACCTCTCGACAGAGGATGCCATTGCCCTTCTGGCCCAGACTCCAGGGGAAGAAGTGGAAGAGCCGCTTGGGTATGAGGATACCGAGCAGCAACCTGCCGCAGAAGCCCCGGAGAAGATAGCCGGACTTGAACTGGAAAACTTGTCGGAAGACGGCTGGCAGGAAATTGCCGATCACCTCAACTCCCGTGGTGCAGACCGCATCGCCGGGTTGATCAAGGAGAGAAGCGACCTGCAAGCGCAGTTGGAAGACAAACCAGAGCAGAAGGAGGATCCGTTTGCGCGGCCCTCCGATCCCGCGAAGAATCCGTACCACTCAGTCGAGACTGTTGACGAGTTGCAGAAAAAGGCAGCTGACGTTGATGAGATGATTGAGTGGGCTGAAGACCTCCTCGACGACAACGAGGATGAGACAGGCGACTCGATCATCCATGAAGAAAACGAGAAGGAATACACAAAAGCGGAAATCAAAGGACTGCTTCGGACAGCCAGGAAAGCACGTAAAACACACCTCGTAGATCGGTTCCGAGAGCTTCAAGGGAAGCACCAGGTCTCGATCCAACGCGAGCAAGCGCGACAGATTGCCGAGGAAGAATTTGCGTGGATGAAGGATGAGAATTCACCTGTCAGACAACGCTACGAAGGAGTGATGAGTCACCCTGGCTTAGCGTCACTGAAAGATGACTTCCCGGAGATTCCGTTAGTGCTCGCGCATGCGGCGGATTCAATTCATCGCTCGGAGCTGAAGAGGAACGGAAACGCAACATCTGCGCCTGCTCAAACAAAGCAGACCAGGATGCGGCCTCCCGCGAATCCCAGCGATGGCGCAGCTGCTTCTGCAAAACAGCAAGCGGCACCGGCTAAAGGACTGCAAGCCCTGGAGCAGCAGTTCGACGAAACTGGAAACTACCACATCTTGGAAGATATCCTCACTCTTCAATCCCAATAAACTTCAAAACAAACGAAAGGAATATAGAACATGGCTTTTAGTGCTAGTTATGATAATCCGAGCGCGCCCGGAACGGGGGCAGCGGTTAGTAACCGCGAAGACCTGACCAATATTTTGGTTCAGCTCGATCCTGTTTCGACGCCGCTCGTCTCGCTGTTAAGGCGAACCAAAGCGAGGGCGACCTCACATGAGTGGACGGTAGATGGCCTAGGCGCTGTCGATACCAGTGGAATTCTGGAAGGAGCTGATACCACTAGCTTCTCAGACAAGTTTGAGAACCGAGCAAGACTCAGTAATGTGTGCCAGGGTTTCCGGCGCGATTACCAGGTTTCGCAGGTTCAGCAGGCTGTCGATGGTGTCGGTCCCGCAAACGAAAGTGCCGCGAAAGTTAAATGTTTGCGTGAGCTGAAGCGTGATCTTGAGGCGGCAGTTTATTCTGCTAACGACAAGACGACCGGCTCCGGCTCTGCCGCTGCTGTCATGCGCGGATTCAACGACTGGCTCGACTCGTCTGGCCCTTCGGATGTCCCCACTGCCTACCGGACTCCGGCAGCGCAAGTCGTCACCATGTCCAACGCGGCGGTCACCGAGGCCAAGCTCTCGGCGGCTCTTGCTTCGATGTTCAACGTGAGCGGAAATCTGAACAACGTCACCCTGGTGGCTGACACCCAGGTTCGCGATTCCATCGCCAACTTCATGCGTGCAGCTCACTCCGGGACCGCTACCCGTTACTCCGTTAACGGAACCGGTAAGACAGTTACACTATCAGTGAGTCTGTATGATTCGGACTTCGGTAGCATTAAGATTGCAAACAGCAATCCGGACTGCAGCCCTGATACTACAAACCATGACCGCGCTCTGGCCGTTAACCTGGATCACGCCTCTCTGGCGACCCTGATTCCGGCCAAGCAAGTGTCACTGGAAGACCAAGGCGGCGGTGCCAGAGGTTACTGTGAGACCTGGGCCACCCTGGCCTGTCACGATCCTCGCGCCCACGCTTCTATCGATGAAGTCCGCAGCTAACTCTTAACGAACGAAAGGAACTACGATAATGGCTAGAGTAGCAAATAACGAGATAAGCAACGGATACTCCGATGTGCTGATCGTGAAGCACGGTGACCTCACTGCAAGCGGAACGACTCAGACGTTCACCATACCGATTCCGGCTGGCGGGATTGTCCGTGCTGTTGGCCTCTATAACGAGGAAGAGTTTGATGGAGTTGGTGCTAGTTTGACGGTAATCATGGGAGACGGGTCTGATGACAATGGTTTCCTTGCCGCGACCCAGATTCACACCGATGACGGGTCCACCATCACTTACGCGAACGGGACGGGAGCGTATATCGACGGTGGCAGCACCGACAGTGAGCAGCAGGGCAAGATCTACACGTCAGCCGACACGATTGATTGCCTCTTCACTCTGAACTCAGGTGCTTTGTCTGACATGACTCAGGGCAAAGTTCGCTTGTGGGTGGACATGAAGCGGCTCAATCCCGAAGCGTAAATTTGGTTCGTCCAACCAAGCGCCCCGGCCAGGAATACACCTACCTCTTATAGCCCTGGCCGGGGCGCCTTTTTACGATGATTGAGGTTGTCGAGAATCTGACGCGAGCCCAAGAGGGTGAGCTTCGCCGGGGAGGGCAATTGCTCGACCGGCGCGATGCATTCATGCGGCAGCAGGAAGCGTTGAAGGACACGCGGGACGAAGACCTGAACATAGAGGGTCTATACCGCAACATGCATGCGGCGGTGCAGTCGCAGGCGGAAAAGCTGGCCGCTAACGAGAGGAAAACAAACCAGGCCGCTGCGGCCACGGCCCGATCCATGCAAGAGGATTTGCGGTTCAAAAAGCAGGGCATGATGTGCCACAAGGCCGAGATACCGGCTGAAGAATACTTTGCCTTCGCCACTTCCCGGCCAGGGTGCTGGGAGGACGAAGAATTTACCCGCGACTACCTGAAGAGGAATCCACACCTTAAATCCAACTCCTGATGTCGCAGACCGAGACTTACGCTAACCTGCTTTCCTTAATCGAAAGCTATCACGGCGCTAATCTCATCGACATTGAGAAGACTCGCGTGAGGCACCTGGTCAACGCCCGAGCCCGGTCGGCCTACCGGGAGAGCGATATCTGGGATCAGTTCCTGGTCGCCGGGGAAGATCGGGTTGTCAACGATGTGGACAGCGCCAGGATGTATGTTCCTTTTGTGGGCTACACCTCCGAGCATGCCTCCCCGGACAACGCAAAGGCCGGAGACATCGATACTGTCCTGCGCGTCCACAAGAACAGCCCCTATGCGCTCAACTCCGTGAGGGAGTATGAGACGTTCATGGGCCGCGATGGCGCCGAGCTGGTGGGCTACAAGGTGATCTACGGCCAAGAAACCGCAGCGACACTGTGGCAGGGCTCCAATCCAAACTGGACAATCCGGGTGGCCACATCGATGGACGGGATCAGCGGCGGCACGATTGAGCTGGCCGGGATTGTAACGAATTCGACGACGATAGACGCAGCGCTCAACGCAACGCACACCATCACCAACGTGCGTTATGGAACGGACGGATCGACAGATTTCAGCTTCTCGGAGTCGGTGGCGCCGTCTTCGGTAAGTATCGCAGCGGCCACAATCAAGCTGCCCACCGCCTACGTGACCTACAAGCGCAGGCTGACCGAGGTTTACGGTGACGAAACCGACGATACGACCACAATTCCGATGGAGTGGAAGGATTACATCGCTCTGGGAGTCTACGCCGACATGCTGGCCTCGGACGGGTTTGTAGAGAAATCCCTGGCCACCGAAGCGAGAGCGGCCAAGGCACTCCAAGTCGAGCTGGAGAGAGTTGACCGCAACCGGGCGAATCAATTTGTAAACCAACGGATCCGGACGCACGGCAGCGACCAGGCCCGGCAGACCAGCAGTCTCTAATGTCTGAGCCTAACGAAAGGCCCGGCGAGCTGTTAAACGAAGGCGATTTGGGGGAGATCCTTCTAGGAGCCGCGACTACCGGCGAGTTGATGGCTGACCGCTTAGAAGCTAGGCAACAAAAAAACCCGCCACCGACCAAGAAGCCAGGAGGGAGACCGCCCGGAAAGGCCGCGCAGTTTGATGCAGCGGTAGGAAAAAGAGCAATGAAGCTCCTCCGGCGATTTAGCCCTTTTGAGGTTCTGCTCACCGGAATTGAAGCGGGATCGTTAGTTTCTCCCAAAGTCAGAAAAGAAGCGGCTGAGAGCGTTCAGAAAATGGCTCATGAACAGCCTGGGGAACGGTTTTTGAAAGGCTTTGCGGATCCCGTAAAAACGGGCTACGGCATAACCAGCGCACTGGCTGGATTGTTTGGCGATCACTTTGACAACGTGGAAGCCGAGCGCAGGATTCAAGCGGAAATCTTGAGAAGAAAAAGAGAGAAGGCCGCTGCCGCCGCAAATAAAGCAGGGCAACCTTTTCTCGACCCTAGTCGAAACGCGCCTTTGCCGACAGCAAGGGTAGCCGGGCCGACTCCTGAAATGATGCGGATTCTGCAGGACGAGGTTCAAAAAAGGGAGAGGGCGGCAAGAAACCCACTGAAATAGTTCGGACTGTCTCTGGCATGATATCCGCATGGCTCAAGGACAAGTAGCTTACAGTCTGACCGGCGGAAATGGATCGGTCTTCATTAACGATACTGCGGGGCATTCCGAAGGAACCTTCATGGCTATTCAGGCCGTGAATGGCGCAGCGGCGGTAATCAACAATTCGGGGACGACTTCCAATATCACCGATTTTGACGCGACAATTACTATCGACTCCGGGCAGACGATCTATGGCGACTTCGCCCAGATCACTCTCAGCTCTGGGGCCGTCTTGGCATACTTTCGATAAATGCCGTCTCAGCTCGACAGCCCGGTTCTTGGTGACGGGGATGCGGGTTTCCGCGCTCTGGTATCTCGCTTGCGTCCTTCCCAGCTGAAAGAAGGCGATGTAGCGATTTCCAAGAACATGCGGTTTGACGAGGCTGGCGCAGCCAAGGTCCGCGAGGGCTACAAAAACGTCTCCGGCACCCTGGTTACCACCACAATTCTGCCGACACTAAAGGCGACCGGCGATGAGGACCAGGGAGCGCTGTTTTTGATTGGAAGCGTGGACATCACGGCGGCTGCGCTTTCGTCCAACGTAGTCACGGTCACAACTGCCGCCGACTGGATCGGCTCCAACCCTGGCATGAAGGTGCTGGTGAACATCTCTGGCACGTTTGCCGGGAAAACCGCAGATCCCACCGGGAATCGAATAGCCACCTACGTTGATTCCACTCATTTCACCTTCCCCCTGGTTGCAAGTAACGAGACTTTTGACGTTTCCGATGACGAAGTGGTTGGATCTTTCAAGCTCTCCGGTGGAGTAAACGCGATCTACGGCGCTTGCCGGTTCAGTAATCCGGCCAGCGACAACGAAGACTACATAATAATCGCCAACAATGGCGGGGCCACTGCGGTGAAGCTCGACACCTTGGTCAAAACTACGATTGCTTACCAATCAGGAGTCACGGTGGGCAGCGATGCCCAGGTGCAGCAGGAATTTGGCCTGGTCATGCTTCGGGTAGATGGTCAAACGACGATGCAATTTGATCCCGATGACGGGACTTATGGGTTTGGCGGATCTGACGCAACTGCGCCTTCCTTTAGAAAGGTATCGTCGGGGACGTATACAACCGCCGACGAGATCAACCCTACCGTCACGGTCTCGGCTAAAGGGTTAGTGGCCGTAACCGCCACCGGACATGGGTTTGAGTCTGGGCAAAAGCTGACGGTGACAGATGGAGGAAGTTCCGGACTGGTCACCGGGTCTGAAGTGACAATCACTAAGACCTCTGTAAATGCGTTCAACTTTTATGCTGACGTAAAAGCGGCCGGATCGGGCGCAATCAAGCTTCGGAGGCGAGTAAGTGTCGGTGGCGGGTACATACATCCTCCGGCAGTAGCCTGGGGAACGTATCACCAGCGCCGAGTGTGGTGTCCGTATACCCATGACAGCGCAGCTTCACCTTCCCGGCGCAGCCCGGCAATATATGATGAATTGGTGGTCAGCGATCTCATGGATCACCAGACGTTTGATCCGGTCCAAAACCAGCTCAAGATTACCGCAGGCACCTCAGACTTTATTGTAGGGGCGCAACCTTTTGATGACGACCGGCTGGTTGTGTTTAACCGCAACTCGATTCACCAAGTGCGCGGCTGTTCCGGAAGTTTAACTGACCTGGCCACAAACCTGCTCACCGACGAGATCGGGTGCGTAGCGCGGAAGAGTATTGTCACCTACGCGAACCAAATTTTGTTCCTCTCCGATGCCGGTGTCTACGCAATCAGCTTTCTTGATGCGCTGAATTTGCGCGGAACTGAACAACCTTTAAGCGAGGCGATTGAGCCGGACATCAAGCGCATCAACGGCGAATACGCGGATGGCGCGGTGGCCGTGTATCACGATAATCGTTACTGGCTGGCGGTTCCGACCGGCAACAGCACGGTCAACAACGAGCTATACATCTACAGCTATCTGAATAACGGCTGGGAGAGCATCGACACTACCGGGTCTGACACCTGGGGCATCGTGGATCTGATCCCGGCCAGGTCCGGAAAGATTAACGAGCTGTACGCCGTGACCGAGGAGGGTGGAGTCCACAAGATTACACGCACGGGAGTTCCGGATGACCAGATCGCATCATCAAGCGGGGCCAGCGCCACCTCAGTCTACCCGGTCGCCTCGCAGCTGCGAACCAGGGCTTACACGCACGGGACGATTGAGCGCAAACGCTTCAATCACGTTGAGGCTCACATTGCCAGCGACTCCGAGCATGCCTCCGAAGGCACCTTGAAGATCATCACCGAAGATCCGGACGAAACGGTCACTCTTGGAACGCTCTCGGAGCGACTAGGCGGCTATCTCTCGCAAGGCGAAGGCGCCTCAATCCGCGCCAGGGCCGGAAATCCGCGAGGCTACGCGGCCCAAATCGATTGGACGCCAAGCGCCGGGCGCCCGGAACTGAGAGCAGTCGGAGTCAGGGCAACCTCCACTTTCAACAAACCAACCTCAACAACATAGAACGATGGCAAATCAATTCACGGCAGGCGAAACCTTCACCGAAGATGAACAGGTAACTTTTGAGAAGCTGAACCTCGCTCAGACGAATCTCAAGTTCACCGACGCTGCGGTCGATGGGGTTACAACCGCAAGATCAAGCGAAGCGATTATTGTTAAGAGCGGGGGGATTGACCACGCTCAGTTGAAAGACGATGCCGTCCGGACTGCAAAGATTAAAGACGGCGAGGTGACGGTCGCAAAACTTGCTGGAGGCATTACAAATGCCAAGATGGCGGCAAACTCCATCGACTCGGCCCAATACGTTGATGGAAGTATTGACGCGGGTCACCTGTCGGCAACCCTCATCTCGGCTCAACCTGAACTGACGGCGGTCCCTCACTTGACCCAGGACGAGGTTTTGCTTTCCAATAACGGGGTTTTAAATTCTTTAAAGCTGATGACTTACCTTCCGCTGCCGAGGGCATGGGGCCAGTTCAGCTCCGATGGAACCACTAGCCCTGACGCATCCGACTTGGCCTTGTACGGATGCAGTTTTGTCAGTGAGTCATCAGGTCTATTTACTTTCAACTTGGCCGCGAGTCTGGCCGACAACTATGTGGTCATAACCACTCCCTTCCAAGACGCAGCAACCTACTGGTCTGGGGGCTGGTCCCATCCAAAACCAGAAATTGTGAGCGGGTCGCAGTTTCAAATCCATTGGCCACACACATATGTGTCCGCTTACGACTTCAATTTTGTAGTATTCGGCACCCTTGCCTAAATGCTCCAAGCAGGTCACGTTGCGGCATGGATTCAAAAAGGAGAACTGCCGCCCCGCACTCAATGGCTGTTTTCGCAGCTTTACGAGTTCACAACGTCTAGCGAGAAAAACAAAGAAGTCCTGGCGCACTTTTCCGAAGAAGTTACGAGAACTTTAATCGCTTACCACTTTTGCAAGAAAACCCTGATTTACCACACAACCAAAGGGGAGGTGGACGGCCTCCTGATGTGGTACCGGTGCAATGACAAGTGGACTTGGCAGGACATCGTCAACTGGACGCCGGACGACCCTACAGGGAACTGCTATTTTTTGGCCTTTTGTTGGGCGAAAGGCCCGGCCCTCCGGAATTTGGCTTTAGAGCTAATCAACCGCCAGCCGGAAGTGATCCGGGAAAAACTGTTTTCATGCAGGGAAAGAGAGGATGGACCCCAGGCTGTAGAATACGATCAACGACTCCTAGTTAAAATACTGCAGAGAAATGGGAAAAAAAAGTGATCCACCCGCAGCGCAACCGCCTCTCGATCCCAACGAAAGCGCCGGAAAGTTTCTTTTTGGAGAAGATTGGGAAAAAGGAGCCGGAATTACGGATCCTATTTTCCAGCAGAGACTAATCGATGCCGAGCGCAGATATGGGCCGGAATACGTTCAGAACGAGTTGCTTCGGCAGCAGATGGCCTTTTTTGGCACCGAGGATCAGGAAGGGCTTTTGGCCCTTTACGAGCAAGCGGCGCCCATCACAGAGCGAATGCGAGCGACAACCGCCAGCGCCCAGCGAGCTGCAGATATCGAAGACGTTGAGCGCTACGGCGCCCAAGCTGTGGACGCGATCCGCCAGTCCGACCCGGCGAGAGCCCGGCTGATTGAGCAGCAGCAAGGGCTCACAGATGAACTATACGGGCGCGCTCAAAGGATTACCCCGCAGCAGCGCCGGATGGCCCAGCAAAGCACCAGAGAGGCTTTCGGAGCCCGGGGACGCGAAATGGACAACGCCAGCATTTTTGCCGAGGCGCTGGGCCGAGAAGAATACCAGCGCCAGAACCGAGCCGAGGCAATGGGAGCCGGGCAAAGCCTTTACGGCATGCTGTCTCATTCCGGCGCGGATCCGATGCAAGCGGTCTTGGGCAGACCAGCCCAGTCGGTTCCCTACAACTTCCAAACGGCGCAAGCGGCAAAGGGAGCTGCGGCTGAGTCCACGCCGGACACATTCAGCCCGGACGCTGGCATCAACCTGGGGCTACAGCAGCGCGGGCAGACGATGGAATACGACGCGAACGTCTTTGGCGCTCAAGCGGCCCGCGAAGGGGCAATTTGGGGAGGCGCGCTGCAAGGGCTAGGAAATATGTTTGGAGGGAGAAAGTCGTAACATGGCTAGATTTGGAGATACAGTTAGGCCGGAGCTAGGCCGTGCAGATACCAGCGGAATCCTGCGGGGCTCCATGCAAGGGGCCTCTGCGCTAGGGCAAGGAATTGCCGCGCTGGGATCCGGCGTAGGAGCTGGCATCAAGCAGCGAAAGCAACATGAGAAGGAGGTTACTGCGACGACCTCGCGCTTGGAGTTGCTGAAAAAAACCGTGCCTGAAGGGAGCCCACTCGGCAAAATGCTTCAGCACGGGATCGACACGCTATCCAACTCGGATCTCAGCCCCCGCGAAGCGGCAGCAAGGGCGGCAGGGTTCAACCAGGGCATTGATGACCACTGGACGAAGACCGAAATGGAGCTGAAGCAAGCCGCCGGGGCAAGAGATGCAGACGTACATGGGATTACGCGACCAGCCTTGGTTGCTGAAGCAGGCATGAGAGCAGCCCTGCCGGAGGCAAGTTTTAAAGCTGAATCTGACCTACTAGAATTCAAAGGCAACCAGCAGGGGCTAGTTGCGCGAATGAGAGATCGGATACAAGCCATGACTGATCCGGCTGGCTGGCAACAGAAACAGGAGGAGAAACAGTCTACGAACGCTGCCCTGCTCTTGGAATTTGAAGAGGCAAAGGCGTATGGCCAGGGACTAGTGGAAGAGTTGCAGGAGGAACATGGCCTTCAACAGTACCCTGGAATGGAGATCAAGGTGGGCGCCGAGGATCTTTTGCCGGATTCCAAGCTCAAGAAGATTCAAGAGATTCTAACCGAGCAGCCTCCACTGGCTCCGATCATTCCAGGCGAGATCCAGCCTGCTCAACCGAGCACTGACCTGGGCGGAGGAACGGGCGGTGTGCTGCCGCCAAAACAGCCCACCGGACCTACTGGCCAGATGAGGGCTGCAGCGTATCTGCAGGAGCTGAACTCGCAGCAAGGCGATGTGAAGTATGGCAGCAAGTCTGTGCCTATCGAGGGCAAACAAGTGGAAGTCTTAACCATAGACAACATCCCTCAGACCGGCATGGCAGGCACTTCATTTATTCCCTTGGCGGTTGGCGAAAAAACGAGGATGTATGCCACTCCGGCAGAACAGCTAACTTTCCAAGAGCAAAGCTCTCGCCTCGCCTTTGACCAGAAAACGCAGCAAGAAAGACTTGAGACGGTCCATGACAAAGAGGTTCTGGCTTCCAATTATGTGGAAGCGCTAAACCTGCTGAAAGGAAGCGACCGGGAAGACCCAGTCTATACCGGGCTTGGCGCGTCAATGAAAATGAAGTTTGAGAGGCTGGGGTCTGTGCTTGGCATTGATAACGCCAAGCTGTCGGTTGCCAACGCTCAACAGCTTTACTCGCTGCTTGGTGACGGGATTATGGCTCAGATCCAGAAAACCAAGGGAGCTGTTTCTGAAAAGGAAATGGCATTCTTTGCCTTGATTTCTCCAGGGATCGACAAAGAACCCTTAGCTAACCAGAGACTGCTTCAGCATCAGTTGAAGTTCTTGAAGCGCGAAATCGAGGTTGCGAGGCTTACAAGAAAACTTCGGCACCAAGGGCTGGGTGTAGCAGAGATCGAAAGATCGGTAGGCGACTACTACGACACCAACCGGATTCTTACTGACGAAGAGATAAGATCCGCTTTGGAAGGCGAAGGGATAGACCCGGATGCCGCGTTTGCTGATTACCGCAGGCCAGGGCAGAAACCCAGCAGGCATGACACTAGCGTTCCGGGAGAAGGGAGAATGCGCGCCGAAGGGTTGGGGGCTCGACTTGAGGGTTATAGCAATCCGCAGGCTCCCGTTCCCCCAGGGCCGGGGGCGGCAGCAACTCATCCTGCAGCTTTGCCGAGCAACAATCCGTTTGTGCTAACCAGCCCTCACACCAATCAGCCGATTGACTTGTCCCATTTCAGCGACAATTTTCCGCCTTCTGGCACGTTAATGAAGGATCCCACCGCGCCCAACAAGTTCTTCCGCATCCCTTGAGCAATGCCTTAAATTTTCTGACGTATGCCATCACCATTTATGCTGGCCCAAGCGGCTGCGGCGAAAGAGGAGGAAGAGGCCGCAAAGGCAAAAGCCGATCAGGCTGACCGGGAAGCGCAAAGAAAGCGGTTTCTAGACCGAAAGGCGGAAGTCACCAGGAGCAAGACGAATGCCCTGTTTGAGCAGACCATGGCCGAGCGGGGGCTCTCCCCTTCGGTTCAGGCAGATGCGCGCCTCGACTTTGAGTCTGGGCTGATCGGACCTGACTTGGCCCCCACTCAGAAAGGCCAGTTTGAGATCAACTTGGGCAGCTTTCCCGAAGAGGAGCCGGGCGACAAGGAAGACATCAGAACCTACTTCAACAGAGGGTTTATTGATTTTGACCTTAAAAAGACAAAGCGCGGCGAGCTGTATTTCAGCGACCTCGACACCGTCCTTCACAAAGGCGAGCAAGCGTTTATTGAATGGGCCGAGATGGGTGCCTGGGACGAGCACAAAGAGCGCGTTGGAGAAGATCCGTTTTTAAAGCAGGTTGGGACAGCGGTAAAAAGCCTTGTCACCGAAGTGATCCCGGAGGCCGCTACTTATGGAGCGACTGCCGTGTGGGCGACTGATCCATTTATTGCGGCAGCGGATTGGATCGGCAGCTTGGGGATACTTCCGCCGTTCACTAAAATGCATGAAGCCCGGAAAGACGCGAAACTTAGTCGCGCCGAGCTGCAGAAATTAAGCCAAAAAGAAATCTCCGCAGGCATTGGCGCAGCCTCCAGGGCGGCAATGGAGAACCAAGCGATTCTGGACAAGGGCAGACAGCTCCTGCAAGCCAAGGCGCAGGCCGGGGCGACCGGAGCAATAGCTGGACTGTTCGACGGAGGCTTGGGGTCTGCTGACACGGCGGTCTTGATGGCGCTCTATGACTTTGAAAATTCCAAGCGGGAGTTGCGCGAGATAAGCGCAGACGAAGCAGCCGCCGCCTTATACTCTCTTGCGTCCCTCGGTGCCAGCGAGGCCGAGCGGATGGAAAGGGCGCAGTTTGCCTACGAGACAAGCAAGGCAGCGAGGGCAGGCCGAGGCGAAGTTGAGCTTGCCGCAATCGACAAGGAAGCCGCTTCGTATGGCATGATTGGGGCGGATCCTTCCTTTCTGCTTACTCCGGCGGCGTCCCTTAGCGCCAAAGGGGCAAGAACGGTTGGCCTTAAATTAGGGCGACCGCTACACCTTCCAGGGCCACTTGGACGCACAACCTTAAAAGCAACAGACGATGCGGCAAAACATCTTGGCAACCTGACCGATAAAAGAAAAGCCCTTGCTGCAGCGGCAGCGAGAGAAGGCGCCGCCCCGGTGATTCCGGGATCTGCACCGGGAAAACCGGCCGGTCTGGCTCCTGGGTTGAAAACAACCGGCAAGAGAGCTGCTCGCAGAACAAAGCGTCAGGAACTTTTTGCCAAGAACCTGCAGCGCCTTGACGACGAAATCTACGCAGCAAAGAGAAATCTTGAAAGGCACACAGCCCGGCTCGGAGGGGTTGGAGGGTTGGTTAAAGACGGGGTCCGAGAAGTCAGCAAGAACCTGGCCGACCGCTTTAGGCAGACTCGGTTTGGTTCTTGGGCTACCGAAGTAGCAATCCCCACCGCCGATGACTGGTTGGCAAATATAGGGCGAGGAAAAGGCACACAATTTAGCGGAGCTGTTGGGTCAGCCATGACCGGCTTAGGCTATTTTGGTTTAGCCTCAGGAAACCCTCTCGGATTTCTTCTGGTAGCCCCTAGAACTTGGTCACAGCAATACCGCATCCTCCGAGGCGCTACGCAGATGATCAACGCTGCAGGGGCAGAATTTTTCCGCCGCCGAGTGACTATGCCCTACTGGCAAAGAGTTTCGGAAAGAGTAGCAGAAAACCCGTGGAGCAGCAACGGGGCGCTTGTTCTGGACGGGTTTGGGAAGGTGTTAACTCCCATCACCAAATCCACCGGCAACGTAGGATCCGCAATCGCTCGATCAACCGCTGCCGAGGTTCCGTTTTCTGTCATGGCTACCGGGGGAGAAGAGGGCTGGTTCGTTGAAGCAACAGCAGAAGCGATTGCCTTTAGTGGCCCTGGTCAAGTGCAGGGCATAATTCACGGCCTAGGGGGAGCGCCAGCCAGGATGAAGAAGCATGAGTTTGATCTTCTTGCTCAGAATGACGTTGCGGAACTCAGGAGAAATCTAAGCCTTGGTCAGCGCGAAACTTTCGACGGACTTGATCCCGTTATTAAGCGCCAAGTGGGCGTGTATTCAGCGTTGATGCCGGACGTTACCTTTAAGTTTGTGCCTGGTAGCGGAGGAGGTGCCTACCATGAAAAAACCAAGACGCTGATAATCGATCCCGACTCCAAGAATCCTCTCGACGTAATGCTGTCCCATGAGATCGGCCACTCTCTTGCGGCACGGGGGATGAAAGAGCATATCTACAGAGAGCTGATTGGGCCACAAGGGCTCCTGCGAGACAAAGACGGAAGCCTGACAAAAGAGGCGGGAGACTTTAAGAAAGAATATGAAGCCAGACTGAATCGTGGCCGACCGCCAAAGGAGCCCAGGTTGACGCTGACAGACAAGCGTTTAGCCGAGGAATGGTTTGCCGAAGCGGTTGCCCCAGGGCTGCAAAAAAGCCAGAGGCTGCAGCAACTGGTTCGCCGCAACAAGCTTATCACCGGCCTGGCTGAATCGGTCCTTCCTCGCGTTCCGTTTGGCAAAGCGATGCTACTTCGTCGAGGCGTTTTGCTGGACAAAAACGGCAACTTGGCAAAAGGCCAAGGCGCAATGGTTTCTGCCAATTTGAGCCCGGCTTTAGCTCGCCTTGCAGACGCCTACCTCCGCAACAACGCTGGCAGCAAATTTATCCCAGCAGGAAAAAAGGTGCCAGGGTTTGAAACACCCGTTGGGGGCCGCACGATTGAAGACCTCCACCGCAAGGCAATCTACACCCGCGAAGACATGGACCGCATGGAAGAGCGGAACATGATCGACTACGAGCGCAATCCGGACGGCTCAGTTAAGCGCGACAGGTTTGGACGGGCGAAAGGGTTGGAGCCTAGCGTCCTTGCCGCGCAAGAAACCGCGATTGGAAACATCATTCGGAAAGTCGCAGAGAGGCATGGAGTCGAGCCGCTTACGCAAAAGAGAGGCGGGGATCGGTTTGACAACCTGACCAGGGAACAGTGGGACGAGATCCTGGAGGAGATCCGGCAGACCGGGCTTTACAACGATCACCAGCTCGCAGCGATGCGAAGCGCGTTCCACGGCAAGGCTGACAACGACGGCAAGGCGCATCGCTTTCAATATCACAAGGCGCTCGACACTAACGAAAAGACCGGCAAGAAGCGTTACAAGCCCAAGCCCCAGGAGGATCGCGTTGGCTCAATTTACTCAATAGAGGTCACGCGACAAAACAACGTCATCATCAAGGTTATCGACATGGACGCCTTGGAGGAGCGAGCGGTAAAGGCTTCTCAGTCCAAAGATGCTCCCGCGATGTATCGAAACAACAGCGCGGACATTATGCGCGACTTGATGATACTGGCGGAAAACCACAGCAAGCCGGGGGAGCCTAATGTTGATATGTTTGGAGAGGAGAGGGCTCGGTTCTTGAACGCGGTGATGGGGCAGCTCTCCAAGGAACACGCTTTTAACAATCCAAAAGTGACCGGAGGACGGCCCCCGATCCGTTCATTCCGCTTGGACCGCGCAAACTTTGTATACAACACAAACGAAGACGGTTTGACATTTAACCACCATCAGTGGCTAAAAGGCTTGATGCCGGAACCGGCTGATGCAACAACCCCACAGAGAGATGCCCAAACAGAAGAAAGAAGGCTTCCGGAACGCGGGAGCACACCTGAACCTGCAGGAGAACGAGGAGACACAACGATTAGTCGAGGAGCATCTTCGCAACGTGCAGGAGAAGCGAGCCTTGTCCTCGCAGGAGTCCAAGCAACCGCAGAGCGGCACAGGTTTGGATTCGCAGTCGATGTAAAGTCTCCGGAGTTCTACAACGATCCGGGGAACACAATCTATAGGTCTGGAGATGCCGGTGCCGCCGTGACGGCAGATGGTGACCTGGTCTCCGTTTACAGTGTCCCTGGAGGGGAAGGCAACATTGATGCCGTCCTGACCGAAGCAAGCAATGACGCTGACACCTTGGATGCGTTTGATATCGGAGGATTTCTTCCCAACCTATACAACCGCTACGGATTCAGGGTAGTTGCCCGAGTGCCTTTTAACCGAGAGTATGCTCCACCAGGGTGGGACTACGAAAGCGCGGGGGAACCTGACGTTGTGCTGGCAGTAAAGGATCCCTCAGCGGGTCCGGTCGATTACAATGAGGCCCGAGAATCCGTTCCTGCTTTCGCTGAGTGGGATGACGCAGAAGCACATCGAGAAAAGATTCTGAGCGAGATCAGGGAATCCAGGGGAGACGACATCCGGAGGATGCCGGATGACCCAACCGCGCTGCCAATAGTTGAAGCCCGGAACGAGGATGGATCTGTAAAGAAGAACAAAAACGGCAAGATCATCTACGAATCAATCGACTATGATCTGCTGAACGCTCCGGCATTGGCTGCGCTTGAAGCCCCTCCACAGGACACGACCAAGCCAGATTACGATTCGCTGCATTACCATGTGACGAAAAAGGACCGGGACAGGATTGACGAGCTGATCGACAACGGCTCGGTTGACTCCGCAGCGGCAGACCTGGAATCGGACGCAAGGCAGGCCATGCTGGACGCCGAGATTGCAGCCGGGATCGGTTGGTATTCCCGTATGCGGAAGAAGCTGAAGATTGCCTTGGCAGGCGACCATCAGCTCTTTGCCGATTTGCTCGGCGCCACTTCGGCAAACACTGACGTAGAGCAGAACTTCATTTACGCTTTTGATGCTTACCGCCAATTCAAGACCGGAAAATTCAACAGCATGTTGAAGCGCTTCCAGGAAGCGGCTGACCTGGCTGAGACCGGCAAGCTCAAGGAAACAATGATCAAGCGCAGGATCGTTGGGAAGAGGGAAGCTCGACGCATGGACGAGCAGGATCTTCTCAAGAAGTGGATTGAGCGCTACAACCTTGAGCCCCGCCGTGCTGACGGTCAGAAGTATGGGATGAACTCGGCGCACGTATTCCGCGCTCTTGCCGGGAAATTCACAAAAGTGAGGGGCCGAAGGGCAAAGGACAAACTGAGCCCGAAGACCCCTCAGTTCTCGATGAACCTGTTTGGCTCAAGCTTGGCGGCAACCATCGATGTATGGGCGGCTCGGTATCTTCGCCGGAAACTTTTCGCTGGCCGGGTGAAACAATGGCGCATCCAGCCGAAGTCTGAAACCGGCGTTTCCAATGGCGACTTCCTGCTGGGCCAGGAGATATTCCGGAGAGCAGCTGACAGACTGGGCATGAATCCGGACGATCTTCAGGCTTTAATGTGGTTCAAGGAGAAGGACGTTTGGGACAATGCCGACTGGACAAAGGGAGCAGGAGCCATTAAAACCTCCTTCGATCAGGCCGCTGATGCCTTCCTCCCGCCCAAGCAAACAATCGCAACCTCACAGCTTGCAGCGGCCAACCGAAAAGGGCTAAACTCTCTTAACTTCATCCGCAAACGGCGGGGGGTGGAGGGTAAGGCAGAAAAGCTGGAAGCTCTTGCCGGGCAGACCGGCACCAAGGTAACCACCGCCAAAAGGAATTTACGCAATGCCAAGAAAGCCCTCACCAAGTCAAGGAAGCGAGCAGGAGTTGCCGAGTTCCTTGAAAGAAATCCTGAACTCAACTGACGGCGATGGACAGGACGCAAAGCGATTTGCAGATGCCAGCCGAGAAGCCCAGGACGAGCAGGAGATGAGCCGGGGCATGTCGGCACTGATGAAGGCTTTTGAGTCTTACGTCGAAGAGCGGGAGTAGTCACGCCACCCGGATCGCCTCCGGAGCCGCGCAACTGGCCCCGCCCGGAGCAATGGTGAAGAACTCCTGCGCTCGCTCCAAGCTCACTGCCCGGCGGTAGTGCGACTCAAAGGTCCGGAACGAAGTATGGCCCATCGCCTGCAGCGTCTCTTCCTCGCCGTGGACGCGGTAGAAGTGACTGCCAAAGGTGTGCCGGAGAATGTCCTGCTCGCCAGCGATCCCAGCAGCTTTCCGGACGGCTTGAGTCTTCCGCTTCCACTGCACCGGCAGGATCGTCTCTTGGTCCCAGGCGTCGATCCAGAGGCGCAGGTTTGCCGATATCGGGATCTGACGGTCTGTCCCGGTCTTCGACTGGTCAGGGCCGATGTAGATGCGTTTCCGGCGAATGCTGTCCAAGCCGATCTTGAGCAGCTCCCCGGATGGGCGGATCCCGGCAAAGAGCATGAGGGCAAAGGGCAGGGCGCAGCCTTCCTGTTCCGCTATCTCCATAAGTTTGCGCGCTTGGTCATTGCTCTTCAGAATCTTGGGTGCCTTCTTCTGGCCCCGGTTCTCCTTGGCCTCGGTATTTTTCGCCCAATTCAGCACCGACCGAGTCTCCCGTAGGCGCCGGTTCCAGGTTGTGCCACGGGTCACGGGACGAGTCTTGATGGTCTGGTCGAGAGCTTTCTCCAGATCCTTCCCCTCAATGCTGGCGACCTCTCGGTCGAGGAACCAGCCAGGCATAATCCCAAACGTCCTCTCATGGCCCCGGATGTGGGGCTCTGAGCGGCCCTTCTCCTCCAGGTTGAGGATGTAGTCGCCCCAGGCCTCCCGGAGCGGCACAGTGGCTCCTGCGGCCTTTCTCCGCGAAATGTATTCCTTAGCTACCTCAACCAGAGAGACATTGAACGGCGCCAGCATCTCCTGGGCCTTGGTCGCATCCTCGGCCAGCGCGGCCTTAATCGTCAAAGCGCTGGAGCCATGCTGGCGGTACTGCGCCTTCAGTTCCTTTTGGAGGGACTTCGCGTCTGCGAGCTTCTTGAAAAAATGACGCTCCCTTTTCCCGCTCGCCGTCATCGCCGGAGGGACGCTGATTTGGTACCCGGAAGAATCCTTGTAGATGCTGAATTTCACTTGGTTCGCCATGCCGGGATTACTGACACAATTGACAGAATCCGCAACACCTTTCGCGCACGTTCGCGCACGTTGGGTCTCGTTCGCCCCTGTTTTTGCAGTGGTTTAATAATTCTGCCAGATAAAAGATGAGGACTCATAATCCCTTGGTCGCAGGTTCAAATCCTGCCGGGCCCACCATTCAGCTGCAAAGAGTTACGCGGAATCAGCGCTTTTCCAAAAACGGCTGGCTGACACAATACTGACAGAATTATTTCAGTTTCAGCTGTCGCGCTCTCTGTCGCGCTTCTCGTCGAAACTCTCCACCAGTTTGTAGCCGCGAGCCCTGAGGGCCTCCCGAATCAGGGTGCGAACCACCTTCGACCTGGACTGGTGAGACTTCATCATCTCCCGCTGGACGGCGCTCCGAGTGCCTGGGCCGACATCAACCCGAATCTGCGTACTCAACCGATCCTTCCGGCGCAATCGTGGGCGCCCGATTCGCTTTTTGCGGGGCATCTTGCTCTGGAACCCTGAAGCCTTATCCGGAAGAGAACCGGACCACAAGTCTTTTGCGTTAAAATGGGAGCGAGACCTTTGGGGATAATCTGTGAAGCGAATGTTTGCTTCAAATTGTTGCTAAGGCGATGGTCTCGCCGAAAGATCACTTTATGTGCCAGATAAACGAAGGGCCGAGGAGAGACCCGACCGTCAGACGAAAGGCGCGGATCCGCAAGAAGATCGGGCGCCGTCACAAGAGGAACTCCTACGTGAATTTTACCCAAATAGAACGGGCCTGCGAACGCTTCTGGGAAGCCCGAGGCATGCCTGTCCCGACCGCAAGCCACTGCGGAATCGACGACCACTCACCAAACTAACCATGAACGAAATCAGCACTAATGTTACGCCGCCAGCGGAAGAGTCTTCGGCTCTCTCGGTCTTTTCTAGCCAGGACAACTTTGAACTAGCCCAGCGAGCCGGGAAGATGCTGGCCGCAAGCGACCTGGTCCCGCAGCAGTTCCGGGGCAATGTGGCCAATTGCGTCATCGCCCTCAATATAGCTTCTAGGATCGGAGCGGACCCCTTCGCGGTGCTCCAGTCACTTTACATTGTCCACGGGCGACCCGCCTGGAGCAGTCAGTTCTTGATTGCGATGGTCAACGCCTCCGGGCGCTACACTCCGCTGCAGTTCCGGATGACCGGAGACGGCGACGATCTCACATGCGTTGCACACGCCAAAGACAAGGAGACAGGCGAACCCGTTGAGGGGCCTCCCGTGTCCATTCAAATGGCCAAGGACGAGGGCTGGGCGACAAAATCAGGCTCCAAGTGGGTTTCTATGGCTCCGCTAATGTTGAGATACAGAGCCGGGGCCTTTTTCAGTAGGATTTATGCTCCGGACCTGTGCCTCGGAATGCGGACTATGGAAGAGGAGGTGGACATCCGGGAGGCGAAGCCTGCGCCCAGCAAGGGGATCTTCCCAACGCGCCCCAAGCCCGAGCCAGAGCCAGAGCCCAAGCCGGAACCGGTTCCTATCGAGATCAACGGCGCTCAAGATCCGGCCCCGGTCGAGGTGATGCCGCCCGAGCCAGAGCCAGAGCCAGAGGTGGACGAGAAGCAAGCAGCGCTGACCTCGGTCCTGGAGAAGATCACCGAAAGCGAAGCCTCCGGCGAAGACATCGAGTCCGTTCTGCGCGGCAGGAAGGTGCTCGGCGCCAAGGGGTCTATTGCGATGCTCGGCACCGCCAAGCTCAACGAGATCCTCGGCAACTGGCTGGAGATCGAAGCGGACGCGCTGAACAGGTTCCAAGCCATGCCCTTTGAAGACTAATGGACGCCGAGAGAAAAGGACTGCCGAGCGCCAGCTCGATGGATCGCTACAACAGGTGCGAGGCCAGCCTGCCACTGGAGCGGCTCCTGCGGAAGCGGGGAGAGCTGCCAGCGGACCAGGACAGCGAGGCGGCATCACACGGGCGCATGATTCATTCGATCTGCGAGGAGATGTGGGATGGCCGGGAGAAGGTCGAGAGCCGTTACGCCGAGAGCGACATCCAGGAGGCGTCTGCTTACGTTGCCGAAGCCCGGAACATCGCCATGCGCGCCTGGGGAGCAGATGACGAAGGCGAGGTGATTCTGGAGAAGCGGCTGTTTCTGAAGGACGACAGCAAGGCCGCGATCTGTACCGGCCAGGCTGACGTTATCTGGATCCGCGACACCGAGGCGCTGGTGCTTGATTACAAGACAGGCTGGGGAGCGCTTCCGCTGGCGGCTGACAGCTACCAGCTGATGACCTACGCCGCTATGGTGGCCCAGGAGTATGGAGCGCTCTCTGTCCGAGTCGCCTTCATCAAACAGGGCCGCATGGACTCCGAAGCCATCCTCTCCAAGCAGGAGCTATACGAGCTGCAGACGTTCGTCCTTCCCGGCCTCCTGTCAGGACGCGACGAGAATCCGTTTCTCGGCAACTTCAACCCGGACCCGGACGGCTGCAAGTATTGTCCGTGCCGACTCCGCTGCCCGGCGCTCAATGCCCAGTACATGATCATGGAGCCGGACAAAACGGTGGAGGACATCTTTCTCCCGTCGCTCCACAACGGGAAGCTGGAAGAGATGAAGGCAGCGCTCGGCAAGCTCGGCGCGTTTGAGCGAGCCCTGGACACCGAGATGCTGGCACGGGCCAAGGAAGATCCCGGCGCCTTCATTGAATGGCACATCGCACCAGGTCGAGGCCGCAGGGTTGTCACCGATGCCTCTGCGCTCTGCGAGAAGCTACTGGCTGACGGTGTGGAGCCTTCGGAGATTTACGCGGCCATCAAACTTAGCATCACTGATGCCGAGGGGCTGCACAAGTTAGCCACCGGACTAAAGGGCAAGATGGCGAAGCAGGATTTTGAATCGCGCTATGAAGACTACGTTGAGAGAAAAGAAGGCAAGCCCGGCTTGCACAAACGAAATTAAGGCAGCCGTGAGTGTGCCGAAGATTTGCTGGGACAACGGCTTCCAGAATATCACTGACGATCACAAGCGCCAGTGGCGCAAGGCATTCCCCAAGGTAAAGATCGACGTTGAGTTGGAGGTGATGAACCAGTGGCTGTGGGCTAACCCGGCAAGAAGGAAAAAGAACTACGCTCGCTTCATCATCTCATGGCTGCAGCGCTCCCAGGAGGTTGCGCTGGTCAGGCCAACGCGAGCTGAACCGGCAGTCCACTGCAGCGGGAGGCATGAGCCGCCGCCGCCGAAGACAAAGGAAGAGATCGACAAGGCCGTTCAAGAGAACCGGAAAAGCGGAAAGTGCAAGATGGTGGCCGATACTCTCAAGCAGTTGAGGAGGGGAGGAAGCGAGTGAGCAAACCCAAAAACGACCTGCTTAATGCCGACGAGCTTGCCGAGATTCTGCGGATGCCGAGACGCTGGGTAATGAAGCACACAGCCAGCGGTCACATCCCTGTTGCAGCCAAGCTGGGCAAGATGGTCCGGTATCGCCTGAATGATGTTTTAAACGCATTGAAGAAAGAAACGTCGATGTCGGAGTGACATAATCCATCGCCGGAAACCCCTGAAAAATAGGGCTTATTTAATCCGGCAGAAAAAAAGATTAAAGTAGCTCCTTTTCTTGTTGCGCTGACACAGGAAAGGAGCTACTTTCTTTTTGTTGGCAGGGAGAACCCAGAAGACCAACCACCACCACCAACCATACCAGACAATGACCAACCGATCCCTAAGCATAGAGACAGCAAAGTTCGCAACCGTTACCCCAAAAGGTGGCGATAGATACGATCTTGAGTTCCTTGACGAGAATATGGAGTTCGTCAATCTGAAGGAGTACTCCACCCGGGAAGAGGCAGAGGTAGCCCTCGCATATTGGACCGGACCCAATAAGACCATCACCGCAGCATAAAAATGCAATCCCTCCCTCCGGGGAGGGCGACGCACCCAACCACCACCACCACCATCAACCACACAAGACCATGACCAACACCAAACTGACTACCAAGGAACTCGTCCTCTTCAACTCTATCGCTAACAAGGGCGGCTCTGGCTGGCTGCATGATGTGTCCAGCTCGCTCTACGCAGAGGTCAGCCACTCCGAGTCAGGAGTACTGGGGAGCCTCATCAAGAAGGGCCTCGTCACCAGCGAGGAGCAGACCGAGTTTGGTCCGGATAACTACTGGGTAGAGATCACTCCCAAGGGCTACGCGGACTTCCCCAAATTTGAGGAGGTCAGGGACTAGCCCCCCACCCCCACCCACCACCACCACCACCACCACCATCATGGAACGCTACAAAATCACACGGCTCTTCTTTGAAGACATCCGGCCCCGGACAATCAAGAAGGGTCTCACCCTGGAGGAAGCGCGAAAGCATTGCCAGGACCCGGAGACCAGCTCCTCAACCTGCACCAGCGCGAAGCGCAAAGCCTACACCAAGGCACACGGCCCTTGGTTCGACAGCTACGACCATGCCTGATCCTCAGGACATCATCCTGTTCCTCCCCCGGTTGAGACCTTGCCAGCTGGTCACCTATGTCCGCTGGCTGCTCTCCCGGCCTCCGGGAGAGCGCGTCTACGACATCCGCTGGCCGGGAGTGAAGCCTTCGGCTAGGTATCTGGATTATCTGGACGCAAACGAGGTTTTGTTTAAGCCTTGGGATCTGACACTATCACAGCAATGAAGAGGGAGAGCTTAAAACTAAGCGAGGAGCGCCGGGAGTCGCTGGACAAGATCGCGGCCAGGCTCGGCTGCAAGGCCAAGCGGGGAACAGCAGCAGGCGAACCGTCCTGGAGGGCGCTGCTCTACGCCATAGCGGACGGCGCCGTGAAGGTCACAGCCAAGGCCAAGGCCAGAAAGAGGTCGTAGGACGCTCTCTCCGGGCGGCTCCGGAATTCAGGTCCGGACACACTGCCGCCGCGCTGCAGGGCGCTCTGAGGCCGTCATAAAGCCTCAGTCGTCCGTTTCCAGGTCTTCAGGCCGGTATTTCTCCCGCCAGGCCCGGAGATCGTCGTCGTCCCGGAGGTCTTCCTTCTCGTCAGCGGTCAGCAGCTCGCCGTCATCGTGAATGAATAGTACCGAGCCTCCGAACGTCTTGGCCGAGCGTTGGAAGGCATACAGGTGGACCGTGACCGCATTGGCATCGACCGGGCGCCCTAGCTTCTGCGCCCACAGCTCACGGCTGCGCTCTTCGGCGGAATCCTTGGCTCTGAATTTGAGGTGTCGAGTCATGATTCTGGTTCCGGGTTCGTCCATTCTTCCGTAGCGAGGAGAGTCCTGATCTCATCATGGTTGTAAATGGTCTTGCCCTCCAAACCGGAGGGTGTTTCCCCTGCAAACTTAACGAAGGTTTTGGAGCCATCGACGGAATAGCGGAGCGTATCAGCATTCTCCATCACCGAGTCGAAGTCCACCGACGCAACCTCGCTTGCGTTAATAATAACATACGATCTATTGTTCATTAGTAAGAGGGACTGTCGAAGGTGAAGACCGGACCATTGACCAACGTGCCGTTGTTTCCCCCGCTCCCGTGGTCGGTGATGGTCGTGGAGATGGCATTACCCTCTCCCATTTTCCACCATCCGGTTGGGGAGAGAGAGGTGAGGTCCGCAGGATTTCCTCCGTTGTAGATCGTGGTGATCTGTGCGCTTGTCAAAGCACTGTCTGACCAGATCGCTACTTCATCAACTTTGCCATCAAAATTCTGCCCATAACTGAGATCCAGCGTAGCACCCACGCCCAAGTTGCTTAGGTTGTAGGGCGCTTCTACGACGCTCCCCGCCACGCCATTCTTGTATACTTGCTGGTTTCCACTCCCATCAAATACGATTACTAGATGTGTCCATTCGCCAGCAGAGGGACTGGAGGTCAACTCATACCACTCCCCTTCAAATCCCCACGCCTCAATGTTTCCAGCATTAAATTGTAATCCCCAATCCGTGTTGTTGGTATTGGAGATGATGCGGTCACCGTTGACGATGGTCGTCGGATTTATCCACATCGAAAGTGTATGCGCTCCCGTTCCGGTCGATGGGGCACCCAGGTTGAAGTAGTCATTTGTCCCGTCGAAATCGCAACAAAGCGATGAGTACGGTGACGACAGGTTGAAGTGGGCCAGGGTGTTTTCCTCCAGAATGTCCTCCTGCGCTGTCGTCAGTTTGGAATTCCACGCCATGATCTCATGGATCTTGCCGTTCAGGTAGTTATGAACGTCCAATCTCGACCCAATGCGGATTCGATTTGCGGTGCCGAACGCAAGAGTCTCGTTGCATGATTGTTGAGCAAATGCTCCGTTCACCCGCATCTGCTGCTCCGTTCCTGTAGATAACCCCTGGTCGTAGGAAACCAAGAGGTAGGCAAGGTTTGTTGTCGTTGCGTTAGGTTCCAGGTCCGTGTTGCCGATGCGGTAAGACCACTTGCCGGAGGAAGTGCAGAGGAGTTCTGACCCGTCGTCGTAAGCGTCGAGATCCCCGACAATTGCAAATCCTCCAACTGCGTCACTCTTGGCAACGGCATGGAACGTGTGGTCGTTCGACGTTGTGAGGTTGTAGTTGGCCTTGAGATAGTCGTTCGGGACGAAGTCGATCCCGTCTCCAAGCGTCCCACTGTTGATCAAGATCGGTTGGTTCGCCTCAACGGTCTGGAATGCGTCTCGGCCATTGCCAGATTGGTCATACCATTTGACCACGCGGACGGTGCCACCATCAGCATAGGGACCGAGGGTCATTAGCTCGCTGGTCTCTACGGTGTAGGTGCCTCCCGACACGCTGCCGGTCTGCTCCGTTCCTCCATCGACGATGGGAGAGGCCAGAGAGACGTTGCCAGCGCCGTCAAACTTCACCTCGACTTCGGTATCGTCCGCATCCCGACGAACCCGGATTGCATACCCGGTGTAGTCACTGTCGAGTCGCCGCAGTCCGTAAGCAAACGCAGGAGCCACCCCGCCGAAAATGTCCAGCGGCCTGGGGAACTCAGGCGAGGCAGGCGCTTGGGCGTTGTCCGAAGTGATCCCGTTAAATATTCCAAGAGCCATGAGTTTATTCTACCCGTAGAAGGCTCTAATATTTGAGACAATCGCGGAATGGTCTGCGTCTGAAAGGGGAGGGGTGATGATGAACTCCGCAAAGGATCCTTCCAATCGCCAAACACTGTGCTTTGCTCCTACATGGACCGTCGAATCCAGCGTGGATAACACAAGATCTTCGACCGAAAGAACATTCGTCCCTGAAGCCGTCATGGTGTCATGGAGTTCGCCGCGGGTTTGTGGGTCTAGGACGGAATCATTCACTCGGAGATCCCCTGCGGTCATGGCACTGGAGACAGCAGCAGAACCGTTGTCGTACTGCATAACAATCATATCCGTAGCAGGGGATGAAGTGTCCGAGATCCATGCTTGTTTGGTTGTCGTGGTAGGGTCCATTACGATGAAAACATCATGCCCACCAGCAGGAAAGGAACCACCAACAACACCCGTTGACAGGACAGAATATACACCGCTTCCCGAGGAGACGAAGACTGCTCTCGCAGAATTCCCTGTCCCAGTAAGAGCTATATCAGCGTTCCCATCAGACGTAAGGTTTCTTCCGTTAGCGCTCTGGTCGTAGACCGTAGTGACGTTTCCCCCAGAGACCGCGTAGTAGCTCCCACTGTAAGAGACCAAATCTCTCGTCATGGACGCGGCAAGATCAGGTTCGATCCCCAGGTAGTCCAGGATGGGAGTTGTGGTCGTGTTGTCTGCCGCGATCCCGGTGAAGAGCCCTAGTGCCATGATTTGATTGTATCCTACCAGGTCGCATTGCGCCC
>Ga0208919_1000379_pt1 | contig 31378 bp, 42 predicted proteins | sample 4_EtaG_FD_184076 | JGI IMG/M metagenome (GOLD analysis project Ga0208919, IMG submission 184076) | Marine viral communities from the Subarctic Pacific Ocean - 4_ETSP_OMZ_AT15127 metaG (SPAdes) (version 3) | ecosystem: Environmental > Aquatic > Marine > Oceanic | place: Pacific Ocean | collected...
CATTGTTTTCATTTGTGGATTCGTTATCAGTAATTGTTACGGTAGTTGCCACAGTTGCTACGTCTGCTGTGCCAGTCACATCTCCAGTTATATCTCCAACAAAAGCCGTTGATGTGATGCTTGTTGCACCTGTTACCACTCCAGCGTCAATACTTATAGTTCCATCTAATAATATAGCAGATCCTGATGCTGGCTCAATATTAATTGCTGCCCCAGAATCCAGGGTCAAAACCCCTGCCGAGTCAATGTCGACTGTACCATCAGCAGTTATCTGTATATTGGCCGCAGCTGCCGCTGCGTCTGTTGTTACTATGCTTAATGTTCCATTAGTCCCAGCAGTAAATACGGCGGTATCGCTAGAGCTACCAGTCATAGTAATTACTTTGCCATCTACAGCAACATCATCGACGGTCAATGCCGTCAATGTACCGAGAGAAGTAATATTAGTTTGAGCTGCACCCGTTACTGTAGCTGCGGTTCCTGAAGCGTTACCAGTGACGTTTCCAGTTAAAGCACCTGCAAAAGCGGTAGCGGTTACTAATCCAGATGAAGGATTATAGGTTAATGTACCATCTGACTCCAAACCTATATTTCCGCCATCCACGTCCCCACCTGCGGTAAAAATTATTGCATTATCTTCATCTGTACTTTCGTTGTCAGTAATGGTTACAGTTGTCGCTACTGTCGCTACGTCAGCTGTACCGGTTACATTACCCGTTAAAGGGCCTGCAAAAGCATCAGCAGTTACTGTACCGTCAAAAAATGCATCTTTAAATTCTAATGAACTAGTTCCCAAATCTATTTGGTTATTTGTGACAGGGTAAAACGCACTTGCAGACAATGTTAATCTAGCTGCATTATCAGCTTTAAAGTCTATTTCGTTAGCCGTACCAAAATCTATGGCAGTTTCTGCATCTTCACCTAGGATTAGGTCCGTAGCATAAATTGATGTTATGCCTGTTTGGGCGGCATCTACTGTAAAGGTTAAATCAAATGGATCACCGTCACTACCATTACTAGTATCTGTCCAGTTAGTAGTAATACCTGCACCTATAAATTTAACTTCTTCTGCATCGCTAATAGAAACTTCTGTCCCGTCATCATCTTCTAGTATCCATGCAGACATGCCACCTGAAGCGGCATCAGCCCATTTAACTCCAGTAGTTTCACCACTGTCCGCAGTTAATACTTGATTATTAGATCCTATAGCTAACATGGAAGGATTCCCGGAACCATCGCCAATTAATATATGTCCTTTGGTACTCATGTCCACGCTTGCAATAGCGGAAGTGCCGTTGCCGATAAGTACTCCGTTTGCAGTTAATGTTGAAGCACCAGTTCCACCATGTGCTACTGCTATATCGGTTGCTTCCCAAGTTCCAGTTCCAATAGTTCCAATACTAGTAATGTTAGTTTGAGCAGCTGTTCCTATTGTGCCTTCTAACGTCCCAACTACTAAAGTTCCTAATGTAAATCCGCTTGTAGTGTTTACTGTAGTAGTTGGAGCTTCGTGGCTATTTCCAGTAGTTGCAAATAGCTTCCATTTATCAGAATCAGAAGCATCTCTAAAGAAACCTGCGTATTTAACACCACTGTCGGTATATTTTGCGTATAGCCCTAAGTCAACTGAGTCAGCACCGTTTCCATTTCCTAATAATATCAATGGGTCTTCTACTGAAAGAGTAGCGGTATTTACAGTTACGGTATCGCCATTAACAGTTAAATCACCTGCAATTGTTACATCATCTGGTAAACCTATCGTTACCGTACCAGAAGATTCCCCTACTTCAACTTCATTTGAGGTTCCAGCAAATGTGATTGTACCGCCAAGTGCTACGGCTGTACTGCTAGAGCCATCAGCTACCGTTATTGAGGAATTGGCTAATTTAGCATTAGCGATTGATCCTGCTAATTCAGCATTAGCTACTCCCCCATCTTTAATTGTTACAGCACCGCTTGATACAGCAAAGTTATCTGAACTAAACGAAGCTACACCTTTATTAGACGTAGTGGCATCTTCACCTGCAATAGTAATAGTGTTTCCTGTAGCAGAGGTATCTATACCTTCACCACCAGCTATTGTGAGAGTTTCAGAATCTAAATCAATAGCAATAGTTCCACTATCGGTAGTAGCGTCTAAATCTTGAGCAGTTACTTGTGCGTCTACATATGCTTTAATAGATTGTTGGGTAGCGAATTTAGTTGCTGAATCGGAATCAAAACCGTCTTCATCTAATCCTAACGCAGAAAAAACATAAGTAGGTATTCGGGTAACGGCAGACTTTCTATTAGTTCCGCCTCCACCGTCATCTATAATTATTAGGTCAGCATCAGCAATGTCGGCTCCAATATCAGTTAAGCCGTCAATATCCAACGAGGAAGCAGTTTGGCCTCCTCCTGAAGCTATTTGAGATTCTCTAGTATATAAGGGACCCGCAGCTCGTGATAAGGGCATTTATTACCTCCCCCAGATAATTCCACGCACCCTTACATTAGTTGACGTGGCTCTGATTACCGATATTTTTGTTCCGATCCAGATATCTGTGTCGTAATACCCTTCATCGGCAGGCACGTACATTGAGCTAGTTGTTGCATCGTCGTCGAACTCAATATATGCGTCCCCAGTTTCTACCACTAAACTAATCTTATTTGCTTCTTCCATGTTTCCAGATAAAGTAACTACATCAGTTGCATTTGCATCTGAAGTTGTAACTGTAAACGTCTTATGCTTACTATAATTTTGCAGGAGCTCAATTTCCTGCCTCCACGGTCTACTTGTCATTTTTTGCCTCCCGCTTAAACGATATTAGTGTAGGAGTCCCATTTCCTAACCAGTTTTTTCCTTTTGGCTGTCCGCCTCTAGGCATTGTAAATCCTGCGGATCGTTCAATCGAACTAACCGACATATATTTAGGGCGAGCTAATTCATCTCTAAATTCAGAATTTTGTTGAGCTAAATATTTATTTTCATCAATTAACTCGACAATTTGTTCATTCATAGTTGAAATTGCTTTTTGCATTTTTTGTATTTCTGATTTATTCACTCTACCAATCTCCGTAGAATTTTGATAATCCGATTCAACCGCTTCCGCCCAGGCTTGAAGCATTTTTCGAGTCTTCTCTAAATCATCTTTCTCTTCCTGTAACGTATTTGCTACACGTTGCCAATGACTTAAATCACGACTAAGTTCGCTATTTTTCTTAGCCTCTTGTTTATATTTTACTTCAGTTGAAGAAAAAACTTTGGATATTTCTGTAAGTTGCGTTTTAATATCATTAAGTTCATTTTTATTATCAATAGATTGCTGCGTAGCCGTTTGAGAAAGCTCTAAAAGAGCAGCGTTTTCATTCTGCAAACCCTCAACTTGCGACTGCAATGTTTGATAATTATTTGATAACGAAGCATTAGCTTTTTGTGCTAAATCTAATGTGTTTTCTTGCGCACTAGATTGAGCTTTAAAACTTTTTAATGAGTTTTCTATTTCATCACGTTCTTGTTTCATTTGTTCGCCACGTTGAACATCTGCTTCTAAAAACGTAATTTTTTCATTTAATTGATCTTCTCGAAATTGAGAATTTTTTGTATGGTCTTCTAAAACTTCTACTCGTGAATGCATTTGCGTATACTTATCTTCCATATCATGAAGACGTTGTACTTCTGCCTCTAAACTAGCGATTTGAGAGTTTAATTCAGTTTCTTTCGTTTCGTTTACAAATGATATTGTGCGGGTTTGTTTGGGGAGAGGTTTGTTTGATTTAGCTAAAAAATCATTCAGCTTCATCTACACATTCCACAAACTTTTTAGCGTAAAACTTAAAACCCAAAATCGCATCTGGAGCATTTTTAATCCATTCTTTTGGGGATTCGTACCTAGAAACAAATGTCCCATCTTTAAGCATAAGATTGCCTTCTAATAGCATTTCAATATCTGAAGCGTAAGGTCCTTCTAATTGTTCAATTATAATAGAATCTCTAACGTCTGACCAATAAACAGTTCCGCACCAAACATCGTGAGGAATTACTTCTTTCCAAAACTGAATATAGTATCGCATTGGAACATCTTTATAGATTTCTGTTTCGGTTCTAGTTACCTCACTTGGATTATCAGTAGTATCGTTTTTGGTAGTTCCTACAGGTTCCGTAGGTTTTTTAGCCTTCGACGTAGTAGTCGTAGGTTTTTTCTTAGCCGGCATAGTTGCCTCCTCTAAACTTAACTTAATTTAATTGCGTCGTGTTGCTATACGCGTTTTAATTTTTTTTATCTTTTGTTTTATGTTTTTCTTTAAATCTTTCTAAAGCGCTTGCAGACACTTTTTTAGGTTTCTTTTTCTCTGATTCTTGGACTTCTACATCAGCAGCATCGCGGAATTTTCTACCTGCTACTGCACTACCTTCGCCTTTACCGCCTGTAGTTCCTTCTGCCAACCTACCTTCGTGTACACCCGTACCAGTTCCTCTTATTCGTTTACGACCCTGAACATCAGTAACTGTCTTTCCAACATTATCTGGATTAGTCCAACGTTTTTTAGCTGGATCAAATATTAACCCTTGTCTTGGTGGTACTGCCATATGATCTTTTTCAAGTTCTTGTGCTGCTTGTCTGTCTTTTTCGGTTAACGGTTTATATGTACCATACGTGCTAAAATATGCTTCACGTTGTCCCCTTTCGCGATTTAACTTTCTTCTACTTGGTTTTCTGTACAAAAGTGACATAGGTTTAGGTTTTAATCTTTGCGCTACTTTACCGGCAGGATTTCCTAAATCTTTTTCAATGTTTTGAGAAGTATACCTAGCGTGTCGAGCGCCTGACACATTTGGGCTTGTACTAGGATGTAACAAAGCAGGTTTACGTCCCCTCCCTCTGCTAGCAAAGACTGGATCTGCACTTCTGCTGTGATCTACTGCGGGACCTGCTCCCTCTAAGCGTTTACTAGGCGCTTTACTCCACTTTATATTTTTTCGTGATTGTAGTGGAGTTGTTATATTTTTCATTCGTGGGCTAATTTGCTGACGTTTATAAGCATCTGTTAAACTTTTTTTACGTTCTTTTTCAGAAGGTTGTGGTGCGGGATTTTTTAAGCTGTTTCCCGCTATAGCCCTTCCTGCAGCGCTTCCTACAGCAGCGGCCGGATTTCTCCATCTTTTTTCAATATCTACATCTTTACGGCGTAATAAACTAAGAAGTTTTCTGTCTCGTGAACGTTTAGAAGCTCGTTCAATCGTGCGTTCCCACTCCATTTGTTGTTGTGGTGTCCATCGGCCGCGCGGGGTATTTACTAAAGTATCGCTTAACATCCACCCTAAACCGGCGCCAATTAAACCTGCTACACCTGGATCAAGGCGTTTATAAAACATTTGTAGATTGTAAAAACTTTCATTCATAATTTATTATACTAATTTTTTATAATTTGCTAATAACTACTAGCATTAATCTTCTCAAGGTTTGCATTCTTCATCGTCCCCGCCGTTTTGTATAGTTAATAAAAAATCATTTAATTTTTGTAATTCTTTATTGTCATCTTGCGCTAAAGCTAAAGCTTTTTGATTATTTTTACGTTGGTGAGCGCGTACATCGTCTTCCTCTAAACTTAACTCCGTTCTATAAGAAGGTTGAGTTTTAGAGTATTTAACTAAAATTTGCGTAAAAATCGTTTCAGAATCCATTGACGTTTCTTTCTCCCATCGTTATAATCGTTATTTATAATAATAACGGAAAAACTATATTTTATATTATAATATATATTACTGTAATACGGACTACTTAATAATATATTATACTAATACTTACTTACTTTACTATTAATAAGTAGCGAAAAACATTTAAAACAAATTCCGCTAATTGCAATATATTTATCTCCGCAAACTTCACAGTGCCAATTTAGATCATTCATCATTGTCTGATTGCTTGTTCATTTTAAATTTATTAACTGCTCTAATTGGTTTATTACATTCTGGGCATCTTCCATCATGTGCCCTAAAGGCTAAATCGCAAAATCTGCAATACCAGTCTATTTTTCCCATTGATCCTCCCTAAAAAATCTATTCTAATTTATTATACTAAAGTAATTTACTTAGTAAACGTTAAAATTTGACAAAGTTTATACAGCATATATAATAAAAATATGTATTTGCAGCAAATTTATATTAAAAACTTCAGGTTAAGGTGTTTTTATGCCTACTAACGCAGGAGATAAGATACGGCATGAGTATGTAGAGATGCTGAATTACGAAGATACTGGCTGCGAACTTTCTTCTAAATGTATGGAATGTCCGTTAATAAGGTGTAAACATGATGATTCTAACTGGTATAGAAAGTATCAAAAATTAGCTAAACAACGAAATCTTTTTAAAGATCTAAAAAAACCTTTACTTAGTTATGAGAGTTTAGCTAAAAAACATAACTGTAAAACAGATACAGTTAAACGTTTACATGCTGAATTATTAAAAGATAATATTGATTTAGAGACTGTAGAAGTTATTTATATAAATACAAAGAGAGGATAGAATGAGTTATTATTACGAAAATCGTTACGTTAGCAAAACATTAAAAGGCACGGTGTTAATCTGGTTATTGAAAGATCGCAGAGGAGATTTAACACAGTTATACTCTGAAAATACTGAACCTAAATCTCTTACTTATGGATTGCGTTGCATAATTGATAACTATGGAGCAGCTGCTATTCAAAAAATTTCGGACGAAGACTTAACATTTATCGCAAAAGATATAAAAAAATTATACTCAGGCCCATCCTGGGAACGTTTAAATAAAATTAATTTTTATTAGTTTTAGATTGATGCCAACGCCTAGCTTCTTCAGACAAAAAATCTTCTGCTTCTATAAATTTATAGTCGTCCATAGGTTCCATTGGCAAAGTTTCAGGGAAATGTTTATTAAGCCATTTTTGCAAATTTTTAATTTTTTTATAAGCTTTTTCAGTCTTATTTACGTTAAAAAATTTCATATGGTATATTATACACAATTTAAGGGGGAATATGGAAAAAATTGATTGGCTAGTGGAACAGAATGAGCAAATAATGACAGCAGATGGATTTGATTATGCATTAATTGGAATTTGCGAACGGGCAGGGCAAGATCCTATAGCTGTGTACGATACAAATAAATGTTTGGCGGTTTTGAGAGAGCGAGATGATATGACTTACGAAGAAGCGCACGAATATTTTTACTACAACGTAGTTGGGGCGTGGGTAGGAGAATATACACCATGTTTTGTAACGTTATATGAGGAAGATTAAATGTATACATACAGAGTTAAAAAAATTAATAGAATAGTAGATGGCGATACTGTAGACGTTACTATTGATTTAGGGTTTAATATCCATATAGATCAACGCGTTAGAGTAGCTGGTATAGATAGCCCCGAAAAACGCACTAGAAACGCTGCAGAAAAGGCTTTAGGGTTAGATGCTACCGATTGGATGACTAAGCACCTAGAAGACGCTTCAGACTTAGTTATAAAGACTTCGGTAGAGGGAAGCTTAGGAAAGTACGGTAGAGTATTGGGGTGGTTATATACAGATGATAGCGAAGTTAGTCTAAACGAAAAAATGATTGCAGAAGGGTTTGCATGGAAATACGATGGAGGTACAAAAAATAAAGATTTGCAAGAACTTATAGAAATCCGAAAATCTCAAGGAACATATTAATTGGAGTAGTGTAGTGGTAGAACAGCAAGAAAAAGTTAATTCAACTGAGAAAATACTTTTTAGGCGAAAACGGGGTAAAAATGAAGAAGGATTTTTTAGAGATGATTTTTACCAAGATAATGGATGTGAAGTATCAGACAAATGTGTAAATTGCGAATTATCTCAATGTAAACACGACGACCCGATTTGGTACCAAACATCTAAAAGGCTTGTCAGGGATATAAATTTTATATTAACAATGCAAAACGAAAATTTAGATGTAGATGAAGCTGCGGAAAAATTTAAAGTTTCTACTAGACAAATTTTTAGAATTAAAAAACGTGTAAAAGAGTCCACCTTAGATCCAATGTCTAAAGAATTTAAACTTTTTACACGCTTAAACAAAAAATTAGAAAATGCCGAAATTTAAATACGAAATTCATAGAATAGTAACGGAAAAATATGGGCCTTTTGTAATTGAGTCTGAAACCTGGTTAGACGCAAGAGTAGCAATAATGAAGCAGCTAAAAGAAGTTCAATCCGAAAAATTAACTATTAAGTTAGTTTGTAAAAATCCTTTTGCCGGAACTTTAGCTGATCCTACTTCGTAATAATGCAGGCATTTGCTCACCCTACGGGTGGCACCGCTACGCGGGCAAAGCCTATGTTTGACAGATGGTATCAATGGGTGTATAGTTAAATAGTTGCGAGATCGGGGGGGAACTTTTCTCCCCATCTCCTTAATAATGTGTTCTTGACTAGGGGGTTACTGAAATGTGCCCCCTGTCTCTTAATAATGTGTCGTAGAGTTGGGAGTTTCCATAAGGGGCTCCCTTCTCCTTAATAATGTGTACTGGGTTGGGACCATTTTATGTGGTCCCTTCTCCTTAATAAAGGTGTTGTTGAGTTGGGAGTTTCTGAAAAGAGCTCCCTTCTCCTTTTTAATGGAAGGGGCATACGAACAGGAACCCTGCTTCATAGATGGAAGTGTCCCGTAATCGCTCATATTTGCCCGTAGAGGGGCTCGATACGTCATAGATGGTTCCTACTACCGATATCATCATAGAAGCCGTTAAAATCAAGCCACAGGCGATTACGGCTATTTGTGTCTTCATCTAGGTCCTCGCTGAACGAGTCTTGCTTGCTATCTTCTTAGGCTGCCTTGAAAATTGTTTTCCCTCTTCGGTGGCTTTACGTTTGGCTCGTGTACTAGCTCCGTATTCTTGAGGGGATAGTTTTTTCCGAGCTTTCTTGGGTAAGTATCTTTCTCCAGTAGCTTTTGATCCTTGTACGCTGGGTTTGCCCGAACGTGTTCCCCAATCTTGCTTCGTCCATTTATCGAGGCTAGTTTTACCCGTTTCTTTACCTTTATAGGTTCCGCCAGCCTTTTGATACCGTTGGGTAGCGAGTTGAGCTTTTCGAGCCGACCATTGGCCAGCCTTTCCACCCTTACTGCCAGCTTTTACGGAAGCAACAATGCGTTTCCATTTCTTAGGGTTTTTCTTTTTAGCTGTATCAGCTTTAAGAATAAACCTGAAAATATCTATTGCGGAATCGAATGATTTTACCATTTGACTTTGTTTGCCCAATAAGCAGCAGACATCTTGCCTCTCTTGATGTTCTTAGCGTGCCTAGCTTTAAACGAAGCCCTACGAGCCTTATCGGCTTTGCTATCGCTTTTAGCTGGTTTGCCTTCGCCGCTTACACCTTGTTGTCCAAAACGGATAAGTTTGGTCTTGCCTTCGCTTCTTGCGAGAACTGCATGAGACTTGTTTGGGTGTTTTGGCGTGCGTTTAGGCTTGTTATACCCCGAAAAGTTTTCATCTCCACGGGATACATCTTTACTTAAAGACGTTGATTCGCGTTTATATTCGTTCCAACCGCGGTTTTCAGATTTTCTGTAAAGTTCTTCTACTTCATCTGCTTTTTTTCGATTTGATAAAATATGCATAATTTCAATAACGCCTTTACCGGATCTAATGGCGTTTTGAACATCTGGAGTTCCGCTTTTTCGATGATAGTGTATTCTTTGACACATGTTTGTGGCCGTACACATGCCTATATAACCCTGCGTTATAGGGTTATCGTGTTCCTTTTGTCGAATCCAATAAATAATATGCGGTTTATTCCGATACTCGCTGGTTGTGTAAGGTTTGTTTAACCGTAAGGATACGTTTGGTCGCTTATCTAGGTAGACGCGGCCATTACGTTCAGCAAAGATGTTATCTACGGTGTCTGCAGGGTAGTACCGCTTTAAATCGCCCGTAGTAACTTTTTTCGGAATTTCGTTCATACTTCATTATACGTTTAACTTCCTAAAAATTGTTTAACCTTCGGTATTCGGAAAAACATTCCTCCGAACAGCCCCATGATAACAATAGCGGTTATAATGATGGGTAACGACAACGTCGTAAACCTACCCAGGGTTACCCAGAGGAAGTCCTCTACCAAGTGGAAGCACATAAACGCTGCCGATATTATCAACGTCTTCCTAACCTCGCGTTTTTTTCTTTGTTTTAATGTTAGTATGTATTTCCCCACGTTAGCAGTCTCCCCATCTTAGTTTCTTTTTTAACCGTTGTTGTTCTACCTTCATTAACGTTAATGTAAAATCCAGTATGTATCTTGCATAACCACGCATATCGGATAGATACTGATCTATATTCCCTAAAGATATCCACTGTACATCCTCAATGCCCTCTTCTTCCTGTGGAAAAAGCATGTGATCTTGTGGACCTCGGTATTTAGCCATGAACCAATGCGTTGTCTTTAAATACTGTAGTCCACCATAAGTTGTAAAATGCTGTGTAGGAAACAGTTCGTCAGTTATAACCAGGTCTGTCTGACGAATGCCGGTTTCCTCGTCCGTTTCTCTTAATGCCGTTTGCCTATATTGTTCGCCGTCTTCGTGCTTCCCTTTTGGTAGATCCCATTTTCCATCACGTTTTATTAGCAGTACGTTGTTCCCATTGAATACAATCAGTCCACATGATGTTACCGTGTCATAGCCTGTAATCATAGGTACCTCCTATTTGGCGTACCGTATATTATACCCATAAAAAGGTAAATACTAGGGGCGAAAGTCTCCCCTTTTCCGAAATTTTCAAAAATTTTTTTTGCGCAATTTTTCCACACCTACCTTGAAAAACGCACAAATTCTTAATATACTTAGTAATGGTAAGGTATCTTCCTATCCGAGATGCTTACCTGCTCCTCTTGTGTATGGATGGTTGTTTGCGGCGACCAAACCGTACGATCAAACAAGGGGAGCTTTTTTACGCAAAAAAATACTCCCGTACAACTATGGCAGCCGTACAGGAGCGTTTCACATTAAGGCAGAGAGGAAACCCATGCCTTACCACGTATTATAGCTACAAATAGCACCCCTTGCAACCCTTTTTGTAACACTTTACATTTAATTACAGTTACCAGATACGCCGTTTATTTGCTTTTTTAAGATTTTGTAGCTATACCTATTAAGCTCATATGGTATTACGAATTTCGTAAAGGGGGGGGGTTTTTGTAGCTAATATTACGGGTTACGTAGCCCAGATTACGGAATTCGTAACAAACAGCCCCGCGAGCTGACGGAATCCGTAATATGGCCTACGGATTCACTACATATGCTACGGATATGTGCGTATCTGTAACGAAATAGCAACATTTTTTTGTGATTTTATATCTAATTGGTTAAAACTTCGGTATAGGTGACTCCTTACACCTGAACGATCAATATAGGCCGTGTACGTCAATCCTCGTGCGATTATGGGCATATTCTGAATTCTTAATTATGGCATATTCCGTCATAATCCGTCATGTAGAAATTAGGGTCAATCGGTAGCAGCTGGAGCAGCGGCGGCGGATGCTGCGGCGGATGCTGCGGCGGTGGCGCTAGGTACTGGACATTCTGTTGGCTATCGTTTATACTTGTTGACAGTGAACAGGCCTAAAGCCTATGGAATCAAATTTAATAGGAGGAAATAGCACCATGAACGATAATACAAAAATAGTAAACATGGCCCGCGAGACAATGCCCGAGTTTTTAAGCACCTTGAAAAACTCAGGTTCGTATTTTTCGATCGTCTATATAAATGCGATTAACTCGCATACTGACGAATGGAAAGAGTTCGCGCAGTCTTTGGCAATATCAACATTATTGACCAATTATGATGTAGCCGTTGAAAACGGAACGGTATCATCTAAGGCCAAAGACGCCACACCTTACGCGAAACATTCGCGGTCTTTGGTATTAAGGGATGGGAAATTTGGCGAGATGATACCAGAAACAGACAATGACCCAATACCATTTGATGATCAATTAACCGCTGGATATTTTAATGCGCTAGATTTGGCCAAAGCAAAATTATACCTAGCACATAATCGCGAGATTGGGACCGCGCCACACACTGATGAGGATTGCGCGGAATATTGCAAGAGTCTAGGCCTAGTGTATGCGCGGGACTACTTTAACAAAGAGACTCAGACACACCACCCAAAAGGCACCGCAAGAATTACGGCATGTGTGTGCGCATCTCTACCGCTTAGGCGGTTTTCAATGGCTGGAGTAGTCCAGCTCACCACGCAAGGCACTATCTACAGGTTCAGATAGGTTGCGGGTCTGTTCACTACTAAATTAAAAAATGGAGTATTAAAAATGGAAAATAACAATATTTGCAAAGTAGGTTATATATCTGACGGCACTATGTTCGGCGGTGTTGGAAAATTCAAAGCTGGAAATTTAATCAAGGCACATCATTATGGGATTGACGTACCATACGGACCCGAGCCACTCGGCGTATGCGTGAATTGTGGCTATCAAAAACGATTTGAGAACTACGTACCCGCCAACACTTACGCGCGTCAAGGCGGTGCAAAATGATCAAAAATCTATCATCATATACAGTCAAAGAATCTGACGCCATGCGCGATATCTTGCGCGAGGGATATAGCGCGCTTATCACCACTCAAGCATGGCGCGCGCTTGGGTCCACTGGCCAGACTACTATCGCGCGGTGGCTTGGGGAACTGCATCATGATTTAGACGATCGCGCCAAAAAATAACCCGATTTACTCGACTGGTTGCGCAGTGGTGCGCGCAACCAGTTTTTATATATCATGAGTCATATATTATTATGATTCATGATATATATTTTTGCCCTGTTCGATCACTGTATATATACTACATATGACCCAATATGATGTATATATACACCATTACTAATTTCGTAACCCCTGTTACGAATTTCGTAAATTTTTGAAATCAGCCCTTACGAAATCCGTAATAATCGTTACGAAAACCGTAATTACGAATTTCGTCGCTAAAATTACGAATTTCGTAAATTTTTGAAATCAGCCCTTACGAATTTCGTCGCAGCGGTTACGAAATCCGTAATTACGAAATTCGTAAAAAAACAGCCCTAAAATTACGAAATTCGTCATCTCGTTACGAAATTAGCCCCAGCGCTTTGGCCCTTCCCGCTTCCCGGATCTTGCTGCTTCCCGCTTCCCGGCTTCCCGGGTTGCGGCTTCCCGCTTCCCGGCTTCCCGCTTCCCGGGTTGCGGCTTCCCGCTTCCCTGTAAATATTTGTTGACAACCTGTAAATATTTTGGTATCCTTATAGCATCTTAATTTTACAGGAGGGCGTGAAAATGTCAGCAAACATATTTGGGGATAGACTACTACTTAGGAGGGAGCCAGCATGGCACAATGTCGGCGAGGTGTTCGACGCTGCCGAGAAGCTTACCGCTACAGAAGCAGCAAAACGGGCGAGGGTGGATTTTCCAATTGAGAAATGGCCTTTGCAAGCAATCGACCCAGTTACAGGTAAGGACCTAGCCACCAATCAATATGCTGTTGTCCGAGGACCAATGGATAATGAATCGGAACATCAGATCCTCGGCACAGTCGGTGAAAAGTGGACACCAATTCAAGCGTTAGATATAGCGTCTAAACTCGACCCATTAAGCCAGAAATACCCAGTCGAGACGGTCGGAGCACTTGGCAAGGGTGAGAGAATATTCTTTTCACTAGATGCCGGCGAATCTCAAATAGCACAGGAGGATCACCACTTATATTACCTAGTTACCGACCACCGAGACGGCAGCGGAGCACTTCAAATAGCGTTTACGCCTGTTAGGGTGGTATGTCAGAACACTTTGGTATATGGCTTAGACAGATCCGCTATTAAGGTATCACTACCGCATACGAGAACCATTGATGCCGACTCAACTTGGTACATGAATCTATTGGCGCAAATGAATGAAGCTAAAGACCAAGTTACAGAAGCCATGAATTTCTTGGCAGAGGTAGGGCCAGTTAGCAAGGTTGAGACGGACAGAATCATCAATGCTGCTTATAAAGCGTCTAAGCCGAATCGCTTAAAAATGTCAGACACTGTAAGCAAAGACAACATCAATGCTAAAGCTTGGTCAAAACTACTTAATGACCGAAAAGACGAGCAAATCCTATGGCAAAACAATATCACGAGAACTGAACGCTTTAGAGAAGCGGCAAACGAACGCTTAGACGTGTTCAACCAAGACTTTCCAAGGCTCGCCAATACTCCTTGGGCAGCATGGCAAGCGGTATGCGAAACCGAGGACTACCGCAAAGGACACGCAGATGCGCTAGGCTCGGCTGTGTTTGGTGATAGGGCACAGGCCAAGGTTAGAGCCTATACAAAAGCACAGGAGGTAGCGAGGTTAGCAAGATAAGCACGGGCCAGAGCTGGGCATCTCTTAAAACTGCCTACTGCAGCTCGATCAGTAGATACCCGGGTAAATTTGCCTAGTAAGCCGCTACCCGGGCAGCTGCTGCTTAGGATCTATAAAATCAGCCCTAAATTTTTAAAATCAGCCCTTAAAAAACAGCCCTTCCCGGCTTCCCGAGTTCCCCGCTTCCCGGCTTCCCGAGTTCCCCGCTTCCCGAGTTCCCCGCTTCCTATGCTTGACAATCTTTGCCGGTATCTGGTAAAATTAAGGCACGTTATAATTAGGAGTTAACACGATGCAACAATTATTAAAATTCTCACCTATGGCAAATAATGGAAAACTAAAAAAGATCAACGGCTGGTCCGATCACTACGTAGGTTATACATTCAGCTTGCCTAGTGGGTACAGTTGTCCCGCTGCTAATGAATGTCTATCTAAGGCGGATAAGCATACTGGCAAGATTAAGGACGGCAAAGAATCATTGTATAGATGCTTTAGCGCTAGTACTGAAGCAGTATATAAGAATACTAGGGATCAACGGTGGTACAATTTCGATCTATTGAGGTCATTAGACTATCAAGGGATGCGGAAATTAATATCTAAATCAATTGAGACATTGCCCCGGAATGTGAATTTGATCCGTATTCATGTTGGCGGCGATTTCTTTAATCAATCATATTATGATGCTTGGGAAAAAGTTGCGAATGATTATCCAGACATTACATTCTATGCTTATACAAAGTCACTTAATTATATACTGGAATCCCAACAATACTTATCATGTTTTCCGCTTAGAGTACCAAATTTTAAAATTATTGCATCAGTAGGCGGTAAGCATGATGCTTTAATAGAAAAGTACCCGTCAGTCTTTCGAAGCGCTAGAGTAGTTCAATCAATAGAACAAGCGCAAGAATTGGATCTTGAAATTGATTATGATGAACGGCTAGCAATTACGGGAAACCGGGATTTTGCGCTATTGATACATGGGACTCAACCAAAACCAGTTTTATAGATATTCTGTAAAATGCTTGACAATATTTACAGGAATTTGGTAAAATTAGGGTACGTTAAATTTGGAGGATAGTTATGACTACTAAAGAAAATATCACAAGCGAGATCAACGGAATGACCAAATACTGGAAAGAGAACTTACAGGTTACAGGCCATGATAATACATTATTTGAATGTCAAAATCCGTACAGCGGTGCAACATGTATTTTGCCCCCCGTAGCCTACGCGGTATATCGGGAGCTGCTCCGGATCGAATGGATAGGCCGTGCTGTTTCTACGACTCCGGAAGGTCAAGCGGAAATTCAAAAAACAGGGAAAATATTTGGACAAACACCTGCCCGTTGGAATCAAGTTTTTAGTCAAGGGAAAAATTGGTTTATTAAAAACTACATTGAGGAATACATGATACTTTTAGACTAGCTGTAAACGGAGCAGCCGCAAGGCTGCTTCGCCTATCCAGGAACGGATCATTTAATAAAGAATTCGTTACACTTATTACGAAATTCGTAATTTTAAAGCAGCCCTTAAAAAGCAGCCCCATATAAATCAGCCCCTTCCCGAGTTCCCACCTTCCCGAGTTACCGCCTTCCCGACTTTCGCATTAACCGCTTCCCCCTCTGGATCTGTGAACATTTTTCCGCTTCCCTGTAAAATGGTCTTTCCTGCTTCCCTGCAAAGTACCATTTGACAAACTATTGTATATCAACTAAAATAAGAGCATCTTAAATTTATTGGAGGCTATCATGGGAAATCGAGCAGTAATACACTTTCAAGGTTCAAACGTAGGAATGTACGTACACTGGAACGGTGGTAGAGATACCATAGAACCAATGCTGGAAGTAGCAAAAGAGTACGGACTACGTGACGCAGACTATGGACTTGCACGGCTGGCACAAATGTTTGGTAACTTTATGGGTGGAACTTTATCAATGGGAATCGAGGAGTTAAAACGCCTAGACTGCGACAATTGCGACAATGGTGTATATGTCATAGATAGTGCCTTTAATATTGTCGATAGGCAATACATGAGAGGACCTGAGCAGGCTCAATATGACCCTGAAGACATGAAGCAGGATTTTAGAGAGGCTAACGATAGCTACTTTAAAGCTAAAGCCGCACGGTAAATTTGCAGCAGGTAGGTGGTTTTTACTGCCTACCTATAAAATAAAGGAGAATAGATATGAACACTTACGAAAAACTAGAATGGATACATTGTGCAATACAAGAAGCCTTGAACGGTAACCTTGAGGAACTAAAACAAGCATTAGAAATGATAGAAGATATGAGAGAACCATATCTTTTTACACGCAAAATTGACCTTTATGATTCCCTAACTAGTGATGAATTAAAGCAAGTTACTGATATTTTTCTTGAGACATTAGCAAGAAAAGAAGGTATTACTCCAGAAGTATTTGAGTTAGAAACTAACATTTTATTAGAAGGAGAATAGATATGGGTGAATTAAAAAAAGATTACAGAATTTCAGAAGGTGGATTAAAGGCGACGGAATGGCATGATGTCGGATACACCGAGAATGACCAAGGCGTTGAGTTTAAGAATGGTCAGTTATTGTATGACTATAATATGTTAGATATTACAATCGTTTGGTCGGACTCTATAACTAACGCCTATAAGGGTGAATACCACGCAAAAGATTTAAAGCCTGAAACATTAGAGGCTATATATAAAGATATTGTAGGAGAAGAATAGATATGACATTACTAGAAGATTACGGAGAATGGTCAACGGAACAGACAAGGAAAGCGAATAAGTATATACAAGATAATGAATACTTAAGGAGAACGCTTCAAGGATTGATATCGGAACATGGTGACACAGATATAACTATAGAGAAGTTTCTAGGAATCGTTGATAAAAGTGGGGAGTGGTTAGAGGAGACAGAGAGAACATTCCTAGAGGAACTAATCTGGGTATTTACTAACCACAAACAAAGTGCATATGTGGAGTTGGAAGATGTCAAATTATTCTTAGTTGGGTATATGTATGAGAAACTTACTCACGTTGTAAATGCTTTACAAGGATTTAAAGGTTATCTAGTATCTACTGGAAAGGAATCAATACCTGTTCCAGTGTTCATGGAATCAATACTACAGGAACTAGATGGAATAGATAGTTTCTTACCTACGTATACACAAGAACCACAATCCATAGCTGTAGGTTCTTATAAACTATTTGATATCTTTAACCATGATGATACAGATATGGCAGAGATAATTACAGCTATGAACCTACATAAATAAAGTAATAAAATATAGAGCCGTTGACGGACAGCAATTTCCGAAGTGTGGTATGCTGTAGCTAAGTTGAATCTGGCGACTTGAGAAATTAACCACTCGGAGAGATAGAGAAGTTGAGAACCAGAAAATAAAAATAAAGAGAGTTAATTATGACTACTAAGAAATACAATCAAGCAATTCGAGAAGAAGAAAAACAATACATTTTGGATATGGTAGGAGACATGACAGTAGAAGAATTCATTAGGAGTAAAGATACTGTTAGAATCCCTACTAAAGCCGAAACATTAGAAATATTGAGGAGTAACTAAGATGAGTTTACATGATTTACATCATAGTTACGTACTAGGATATACTGGGTGGTGTCTAGCCTGTGACGAACAGAAACCAGTTACTAGGTTAGAACTAAAGATTATTATGGAATCTCTAGCAACAGCTGTTGCTAGGGAAACCATAGAGAATAGCTTTAGGAACGCTGTAAAGAATGGTGACCTAAACGAAGATATATTAGAATACTATTTTTGGGATAAGGAGTAATTATGTATAAAGCAACATATAAATCACCACAAGTAGAAAATATGCTAACCGCATTAACTGGAGTAGATAGAGTAAAGACTATAGAGTCTGGACATTGTACTCAATGCTCTATGAAAGTCTCAGGATTCGATACAGATATATATCTACAAGAATACTTAATATCTGGATACTGCCAAAGTTGCCAAGATAAATTTATATTAGGAGTAAGTGAATAAAATGGGGAACCGAGAAATAAACGCAATAAGGAATAATCTAAATATACTAGAAGAACTAAGGAAAGAGTTAAACAATACTATCCATAACGGATACGAAATAGGAACGGTACAAGAAAGAATAAAACAAGTAAGGAATGATATAAAGGATATAGCTAGTGGAAAGCTATTACCAGTGTACTAGCATGATAAGACAACAAGAACTATTCAAGTATAAGTATCAGTGGTTCAATCCATTTACACCAGATAGGGAATACATAATTTACTACACTGGGAACAAAGTAAATGTAAATAGTTATCCTAAGGAATCATTGCATTATGGTGTTGATGGAATAGCTACAATTTACCTACGAATGGGAAGGGGAAAGAAGTGGACAAGTAGGGATAATAAGAATATAGATTTATCTCTACTAGGAACGGAATCTAAAAATTCCCTTGTATCTGGGTAACTAGGAATTATATTATATCTGGGAACTAGGAACGGTTTCCCTATGTAGGAGGAAGGGAACAGATATAATATTCTAGGAATAAGAGAGAGACTAATACCTATACATACATAGAGAGTACATACCTAGTGATAGAGAATAGATTGCTAGGTATGTACATAGATATGAGAGAGTAGCTATAGAGATGTATAGCTATTTTTCTATTATCCCCCCAATTCGTAGCTATAGGACAGCAATTCGGCTATGATGATATACTAGTGGCAACGGTTCGAAAGAGCCGAAATAAAAAGAACGGCAATACGCCGATAGGAGATATACAATGACTACACAAAAAGAAATCAACGCACAGGTTCAATCGGATATGGGAGAATTAAAGGATATGATGAGTAAACTCATAGCCTTACAAAGTAACCCAACACCGCCAACAGTAGAAACACCAGTTAAAAAAGTAGCTACGCCAAAGGCAAAAGCCAATAGTAAGAAAGAGAATACATTTGTACCTCGAGCGTTCGATACCGCCAAAGGTGATATATTAGAACCGCTTGCGAACTATCCCCAAGTAAATGATGCAGTAAATAGTATATTCGCACAACAATACTCCGCTATGCAAGCCAGCTACGAGAATCCAAGCAGTAAATGGAGGACTTCATACACTGAAACAGATATAAGCCCTGTATGTTCGGCAGACTGCCAAAACTGCAAGATTGCCTTTGATGAAGTGGGAGTTAAGAAACTAAAAGCTCTAAGGAAAACTATAATAGCTACGAACGCATATTATAATTATCGAGGATTTGAGACAACAACAATATGTAATCTAGGTAAGGGAGTATATAACAAAGAATCCTAGTATCAATAACCACCGCATTAGCCATCTAGATTAACTTCTAGGTGGCTTTTTTTATGCCCTTTGCTACAGCCTACAGCCTTATATACAACACCTACACCTAGCTATTAACCTACACCTTTACACCTACTTACTACAGCCTTAATCCCTAGCTATTTGTATCTACAGCTACACCCAGAAAAACCCCTACCCTATAGGAAAATAAAATAGTAATATAGGCCAAAAGGGTTTCTCGTACAGAGAGTACTTTTAAGACATTTGGCCTATCTGGTAAATATAAACAGCTACGGGTAATTATAAATTGGGCTATAACCCCTCTAGCAAGGTGGGGACCTTATGAAAACGGAAGCAAACACAGGGTCCCCGATATCCCCCAACGTATCCCACAATACATCGGGTTTGGTAGGATTACGATAGTAGTATACAGCATGTCCTACCTACTGAATATAGCTACTAGGCAGTAGCTGCTATCTACCATATAATACGTAGTGCCTTCTTAAAACGAAGGTGAGGCATGGGAATGCTTTAATATGAGAGGTCCCTATATGGAAAGAACGGGCAAGGCAATCGGGGATGTTTGTTTTGTGTTAGATAGTCTGTATAGGGATTTTTTATAAGGATACAGGCTAAAAAATTTTCAGAAAAAATTTCAAAAAATTCGGGTAATTGGAGCATTTAGATGTATAATATACGGTACGCCAATATCGAGGATTCAACACTCAGGGATACTTTTATGTTGAATATGGAGGTATGTATGGATATACAAGACTTTGATACGGTGGAATCATGTGGATTGGTAGTATTCAGGGGAAACAACGTACTACTGATACAACGCAATGGCAAATGGGACTTACCAAAGGGAAAGCGGGAAGAAGGAGAACAATACCGAGAAACGGCATTAAGAGAAACATCAGAGGAAACTGGGTTACGTGAAACATACTTGGATATAACAACGCAACTGTTTCCTACACAACACTTTACAACGTATGAAAATAAATATCGGCTAAAGACAACACACTGGTATCTGGCTAAATACAAAGGACCAGATGACCATGTATTGTTTCCACAGGAAGAAGAGGGCATTACAGACGTTAAATGGATATCGCTGGGAATCATAGGACAGTACCTACCAGAGATGCGTGGTTACGCAAGATACATCCTAGGCTTTACACTTAAAATGTTAAAGGTAGAACAAAAACGGCTAAAAGAAAAACTAACTTGGGGAGACTGTTAACTTGGGAAAATACGTAACAACTTTAAAACAAAGAAAAAATCGTGAGGTAAGAAAAACCCTGATTATCTCGGTGGCATTCATGTGCTTCCATTTAGTAGAAGACTTCTTATGGGTCACACTAGGACGTTTCACGAACTTATCATTACCTATTATAATAACCGCTATAGTAATTATGGGACTATTCGGAGGAATGGTCTTCCGAATACCAAAGGTTAAACGCTTCCTTGGAAGTTAAAGCTAAAATATTCGCAGTAACGCTAGGATTGTTTTTAACGGCCTCTATGATACTTTCGGTAGTTGGGACCATACAAGGCGTTGCAAACCCGTCTACGGGCAAATACGAGCGATTACAGGCCCATACCGCCGAAAGGTCACCGGAGTGGAACAGCGCTTTCCTGTTTGTTTGTCCTTTCCATTAATATGTGGTATGATTATATAAAATGTAATGGGGGTCCACAATGGAGCCAGAACGTACCACGGTAACCTTCAATGACAACTTTGCGTATGACCTTGAGTTCGGTCGGATTCGTGAACAACGACTTTCTGAAATCCTTCTGAATAAGAAGATTGAAGTAAAGACCGAGCGAGGGAAGTGGGTGGACACAGGTAACCTAGCGATTGAAATCGAATGTCGGGGAAAGCCTTCTGGTCTTGCTGCTACGGAAGCAGAGTACTGGATGCATATACTGGAAGTAAACGGTAAAGAATTTTGTAGCCTTCTCTTTCCTGTACATGCCTTGAAGACTCTACTGAAGGGTATTAAGAACCCTCGTATAGTTCACGGTGGTGATGACAACGCTGCTCGCCTAGTCCTCGTCCCTGTAGGAGATATCTTTAAGATTGCTAAATCTTTAAAGTGACTTCTCTATAACCGTCCAGCATTTGTATACTATGTCTATTCCAAACTCTGGATGCCATACCTTAAACGCTTTACAGTCTAATACCCAGTGTACCTTTGGTATAAAGTCTATGACCACGGGAATGGGTTCTTACACACTAGTTTAATTGTATACGTGTCTGAATCTTTCTCTGGTAAATTTTTGCGGATTTCCTGTCTTGCATCTATCCACGTTTCCGAGTCTATTTCAAACGGACCATCTTTAGTTGTTACTACTCTATGTATCTCGTAGATAAATTTTTTCATTTCTTCTTCTTTAGATGTTTAGGAAACTGAGGCTTCACTAATTTGTGGTACAGGATTTTCGCCACTTCAAAATCTACTTCATCATTTAAAACTTTTTGGTGTATAAGTTTAACTGTCACTTCCCGTAACTTAAATTTTTTTGAAAGGCTCTCGTAATCTACAAATGGCTGCTGAAGCATAAGAAGCATTGGATACTGATGGGAATATCTCCTATACCGCCTGTACCAATTAGAATCGTCATGTTTACATTTAGGCAAGGGGCACTCAACACACTTGTCTGAAATCTCACATCCCGTGTCTTCATACTCAAGTGCGTCTAAGTATTCTTCTCTTATACTGTCTCCTGCCTTATACGCCATTATCTTCCGTATACCTTTTTATGTATTCGATTATAAAATAATTCTAACATGTCATAATCAATTTCTTCGCTATCTAATTTTTTCTTGAGCCTCCACATGGTTCGTGAAGTAATCCCATGATTTTTTGCAATTTTCATAATTCCACCTGTTATCTTTCCTTCATCCATACATTTACGTAATTCTATAATTGCATTCCTGTGTTTAGATAATTTACGATACTTGTCATACCAAGCTCTATCATCATGTTTACATATCGGTAATGGGCATCTTAAACATGCGCTAGAAATAATACATCCCGTATCTTCGTAATCATAATGACTTGTATATTCTTTCGGATTCCTTAACTTTGTAGCTACCACGACACACCCCTAATATAATTAATATGTTCCTTGTGATTTACGAATATTTATAAGTTCTTGTAAATTTTTTTCTTTCGTACCTCCATCATATTTCCATGCAAATCCTTCTGCAATCATTTTTTCGTTTAGGCTAACTTCGCTATCATCTGTATATAACCACCCCAATACTCTACCGTACTTTCCTAAGCTTCCCTCTACCGAAGTCTTTATAATCAAGTCTGAAGAGTCTTCTAGGTGCTTAGTCATCCAGTCTGTAGCATCTAACCCTAAAGCCTTTTCTGCAGCGTTTCTAGTGCGTTTTTCGGGGCTATCTATACCAGCTACCCTAATGCGTTGATGGATATTAATACTAAATCCTAAATCAATAGTTACATCAATAGTATCTCCATCTATGATTCTATTTATGCTTTTTACTCTATATGTGTACATTTAATCCTCCTTGTACAAAGTTACAAAACAAGGTGTGTATTCTCCTACCCATGCGCCGACTACATTATAATAAAAATATTCTTCTGCTTCTTCTTCTGTCATTCCATCTCTTTCTCGTAGTAGATTAAGACATTTATCTGTATCGTAGGTTGCAATTGTAGGTTGCCCTGCCCTTTCACAAATCCCAATAATAGCAAAATCAAAATCATCTGCTGTCATTATTTGTTCATCTTGTCCTATTAGCCAGTCAATCTTTTCTTCCATATAGGTATAATATCATGTACACTTTATAAATACAATATATTTTTTCGAGGGGCTTTTGAGAAATAAAGACAACCGTAATATAGATAAAGCATTTAAAAAATTAAAATCTTTACAGAAATTTTTAAATAAACATTTTCCAGAAGATTTACCGTTTGAAAAACCAAACCAATATAAATTTGTTGAAGCGGAGGACTTCCTAAGAGAGGAAGCCAGATTGTGGAACGAGGCTAAGAAACGTAAGGACTAATCACCACTTGACCTTATCTGCCCAGTATGCAGCAGACATCTTACCTCTCTTGATGTTCTTAGCGTGTCTAGCTTTAAACGAAGCTCGTCTAGCTTTTTCAGCTTTTGAGTCACCTTTTGCTGCCTTACCCTCACCACTAACACCTTGTTGACCAAACCTAATAAGTTTTGTTTTATCTCCCACCTTTGCAAGAACTGCGTGAGATTTAGATGAATGTTTAGGAGTACGCTTAGGTTTGTTATAACCAGAAAAAGTTTCGTCTCCACGTTTTACTTCTTTAGTTATCAACCCTTTTAATATATCTATAGCATGCAGGTAATTATAATCTGAAAACATCATATTATATTATACTAAAATTATAAACTTTTTTCGTACTTTTCTATATCAAAGCTATCTAATTTAGCTAATTCTTTATGGTGTTCTTCAAGCTGTTTTCTAGTAAAAGTTTGACCGTGAATGGTAGTTATTTTAATTTTTCTTATCTTCATTTTTCTTATCTTCATTTTTCTTTCCTTTTCTAATGTACTAATTAATTGTATCAAAGTATAATAAATTAAGCAACATATTTTTTTGGAGGTTTTATGGGAAAGATAGACTGGTACTGTAGTCACTGTGACGTAGCGTTTAGAGCATATGATGGTAGATGCCCTCAGTGTGATAAACCAATTCGACCTATTAATAAGTTTGAATTAAACAAACCAGCTGATAAAGATGAATGACCTAGAGTGGTACTGTGATAACTGTGGGGAAAACTACCTAACAGTAAGTGGGGTGTGTATGAGATGCTTTACTCCCATTCGCCCCAAACACATCTTTAAAATTTTTCTAGAATTTCTATTTAAATTAGTATAATACTATAAGGAGTATTTATGCCAATATTCTTACAAGTCATTATTGCGTGGATAGCTATTGGTGGGCTAGTTAAAATAATAACACTAAAGAATAAATATAATACTTTATTAAAAGAATATAATAGTATACTAAATAATATTAATACTAAAGATAAATAGTATATAGTTATATTATAATTATATATAATATACTATTAGCCCGTTGGAACAATAGGATTTTACAGCCTAATTCGGAAAAGGTCAATAGGAGAAACGCATGACAACCAGTATTAAACTACTGTTTGATAAGATAATGAATGACCCAGATATCATTCCACCTTCTGGACAAAAGAAGGAAGATGTTGCTTTAGCTATTGCCCAACAAAGAGCTAAACAATCTGAAAACAATAGACGTGCTTTAAACCTAGCTAAATCTTCTAGTTCCGTAAAAAAGTTTTTTGATTTTATACAATTAGAAAAAGCCCCAAAAAAACCTGAAGAATTTAATATTGATACATTTATCAAAGATTTAGAAACCCTACATAACTGGGATTTGGATAAACCTAGTAATGTGAAAGCAAAAGTATCTAAGTTTACCAAAAAATATGAGCCTCATGTAGACCTTATTGAAGGTATGATTGGTAAACCTGGTTTTTTTGATGATATAAATGCAGATATTTCAACCTTAGATAACACAAAATATGACCCACAAAAATATAAAGCTAAGGAAGGACCAAGCCAAGAAGATGTTAGGGAGGATAGACTGGAGTTAGCAGCAAAAATTTCTGAGGCATTTACCTCTGATTTAGATTCTCCTGAAGTAACTGGTAGGGCTGAGATATTCGACAAATATCAAGATTACAAAATTAAAACTGACCCAGATTACGTGCCTTTACCAGACATCCGAATAAAAATGTTTAATGACAGGCATGGTTTATCTGGAGATAACGCTATTACCGAAGAAGATGGGTGGGGAGAAGAAGATTTTGATTCGGCTAATTATTTTATAGATAATGGAAATCCAAATATAGACAATTTAAAAATGTACAAAGATATCCGTGAGGATGTACAAAGAGAATTAGGTGTTCAAGGGCAGACTAATAAATCTGTTTATCGTGCGGTTTCCAATGAGGTAGGGAATGATTATATGATAGGCTCTACTGACAATGTTGAATCAGGTCAGGAACCTACTTCCGAAGAAACAACTAAAACTTCTGCCAAGAGAGGACAACCAATTGAACTTATTACTAGAACAACCGATGAAGATTTTATTAATGCAGCCCCCACTCGTGAAGAGGTATCAGCTGTTAGTCTGCCCGGTGATAGAACAGGTAGAGATAACTACATCGGAGTCCGCCAAATAATTGCTAAAGGGTTATTAGATTTAGGCAAAAAATATTTAGGTCATGCAGATACCCTTTCTGCTGCAGACGGCTCCCAATCAAAAACTCCAAAATTAATTTTTGCGCATCACGGTGGAGGGGGTTCCCGTACGGGAGGATATGCTTCTACTCTGGATATAAAGGCATTTGAAAAATTAATTAATCGTGGTACTGGCGCAGCAGTAAAAGACCATAGAGATGATTTAATCTCTAGCAATCTAAATGTGAAAAGACCAGCTGAAATACTTGCTGCGGGTAAGGCACTACATTTAGCGGAAAATATGATTATTCATGCATTAAATAATGGGGTAGATGAAAAAGATGTGGTTAATAGCTTTAAGAACGCAGGAAAAGACCTTTCTAACGATATAGATTTTACTGGAGACAATATTAATGCAATACTAGATAATTTTGCTACGTCTGAAAATGGTTTAAATCTTTCTGCAGATAATTATACTTCTCCTACTTCAACCTATGAAGCTCCCGTTGCTGAAGAGACAACTGAAACTCCCGCTGCTGAAGAAAGTACGGGCTCCCAAATTGTTGAATCAGAACAGGGGCCTACTTCCGAAGGAACAACTGAAGCGGGTGAAGAAAGTACACTTGAACAAGCGGATTCAGATACTCTTGTAACTCAAGAAGAGTTAAATGAATTTAATGAGCTACATGGTTTAATAGACGCTAATGAATTTACTTTAGATGATAAACTTACCCAAAGCAATATAGCAACTCTAAGTTCCGCATTTGACGGAGTTGAATTAGATGGTCAGAAAAAAAGAATTGTTGACGAGTTTAGAGACCAAAACAACCAAGATAGTACACAGAGTAATGCTGCTGAAGAAGCTCAACAAGAAGAGGCTGGAACCCAGCTTGCTAGAGATACTAAAGCCCGGTCACTAAATGAAAGGTACGCCATAAGTGACGATGCAAAAATACCAAACGGTTTGAGTACGCCAGAAATTAAAATAGCAGAACAACTACTAGAAAGAACTTCTACTGGAAACGTAGATGCTAACATAGTCGCATTATTGTTTAATGATTCGTTAGAAAGTATAAGACAGCGTAGTGGTTCTGAACCTTTAGCTTCCAGAGAAGGAATTGAAACAGAGAAGTTAATAACCGATTTAACCACTCAATTTCCAAATAGCATTATTGAAGCAAACGAAACTAACGAAAATGTTTCTTCTGAAACGGAGGAAGACGTTGAAGATTCTACAGACCAAGCTGCTCTTACACCTTTTGAATCTGCTGTATTAACCGAGCTAAAATTTAAAAGTGATGTTGATAGAAAAAGTAATAGGAGAGGAGATAACATCCAACTAAAAGAAAATCATAGACAAGAAATGATTGATAAAATAAAAGACCATTTATCGGATGAAGAATTAGACGCTTTAGATAAAGCATTAACTGATGCTAATATTAAAAATACCTTAGCAGATTTAGCAAAGAAAGGTTATTTTGAAATAGTTCAAGGTGGTACAACTCAAACAACTTACGGAAACTTTACTGATAAGTATACTGCATATGAGATTTCTACTGACCGAACACCGATTGAAGGAAGGCAATCTAGTACCGTTGAAAGGGATGATACCCCAAGTCAGGCTACTGGCGCAGACACGGAGTTAAAAATAGGAGATAAATGGGGAGACGATGCAGTTATCTGGCATGTACAAGACGATAATAATAATGTATTAGGTAATGGTGAGTCTCCCACTTATTTAGCCTTAATGCATGAAGATGGAAGTTTTAGCCATGTAACCGTATATCCAGATGATACGACAGACTCCGGTTACAATACTTATGATATAGATGAGCATTCGGCAGACCCAGACTCTGATTACGCATTAGAATCCAACTATGCAAATAAATTAACTAGTAGTGAGAGAATAGAAAGTAAAAATCAATTTTTAAATTCGTTTAATGATTTACTAGACGAAGCTGAAATACATGCAGAACAAAACCCTATAGAACCCTATGGTGGGAGCCTATCATCCGGAGCCATACCCGAAGAGGTTGATGCTGAATCAGACGAACTTAGTGGTGATACAGAGTTTAATGCTTTAAATAATGATAGCTTTCCCGACCCTGATTTTTATTCTGATTCTATTAAAGCCCTTGAAGTAACAACTGAAGCTCCTGCCGCTACTGCTGAAGAAACAACTGAAGCTCCAGCAGGTTCACCTACCGAACAAGATTATCAAGATTACGCAGCAAAACAAGGATTAGCTGAGTCACTCAGAATAGTTTTAGATGATGCCCGCCATGAAGCGTCCGAAAATCCAGAAGTAACAGGGGATAATCTTCCTAAAACTCAATTAGAAACTACATTTAATGAAATTTTACAAAATGCAAACTTAGAGGACAGTAATTCTGACCATAAAGAAATCTTAGATAATGACAGAAAAATTCCGGATAATTTACTGACTGCGAAGTCAGGACCTGAAACAGCTAGGTTAACACAGTTAATTAATTCTTTATCGCCTGAAAATCTACAAACTTTAAGTAGTAAAATATCTGAGTTACGGGGAACCGCACAGTTTCACGAACAGGCAAAAACAGGATTTTCCTTTGACCCACGTACAGCTGTACCAGCAAGCTCGTCGGTAACCTCAAGCGAAAGTTCTACAACACCTAATATAAATACTGACCGTAGAGCAGAAGGTAATACATCTAATTCTCAAACATTCCTTTCTACATGGAATGGTGATGAACGTCCTAGAGAAGAAAAATTACAAGACAACTTATATACTAAGGATTGGGCAAACCTAAATCCAGAAGAGCAATATTATATTGCAACTCTTGGTAATGGAAAGGGGTTAGAAGGTAAAGGGCATCCTGAATTATTCATTGTAGATTCTTCGGATAAGTATGGGGGTAATACTACAAATCATTTTGATACTTATAATAACGGGATTACCACAAAAAGAGACGGCACTACTACAAACCACCATGCTCCAGAAGAAACTACTGAAGAAGTGGTAGTAGAAGGAACTACTGAAGCAGTAGAAGCTGAACGTAAAGGTTTATCAGAAAACGCTTTTAATCATTATTTAGAAAATTATAACGCTACAAAACCCGCTAATAATAATAGTGAACGAGCTAATAAAAATAACAAAGTTACTACCGCCACTACAAATTTAGATAAAGCAAAAACCTATTTAAACGAACAACAGGCTATTTTTGATGCTCTTCCTGAAGATTCTCCCGAAAGAGAAAACCAACGAGAGATAATTCAACAAGCTGTCGGAGCAGTTAGAGAAGCCAATACAAATGTAGATAAGTTGCAAAGCGAATTCGCCGCAGCTAATGCTAAAGTAAATCCTATTATTCAAAACCGAATAAAACAAAATACTTTAAAAAATGCTACTAGAGAACAGTTAGAAGCGTTAAATGAAAAATATCCAAACGATACGCATATTACCGATGCTCTTAACAATTTAACAGTAGAAACCAAAAGACTTAATGCACAAGCTCAACAAGGGCCTTCCGAATTAACTGCTCTTTTGGATTGGAGAGAAGCTACAGGAAAAGATAAACAAGATGGATTAAATATTTTCCGAGACCATTTGTTAACCACATTAGCTTTAAATGATGACAATTCTCCAAAAAATGCAGATGCCCATGATTCATCAATAGAGCTTTTAAATAGTTTAGACAATAAGGAACTAAGAGAAGTATTCCAACGTAAGGAAGGATTTGATTCTAATAAAGCTAGATATAATAGTGAAGGCGAATTTTCTAATAATAAATTTAAAGCTTTAAATTCTTTACACAATAGACATTTAGATTCAAATCAGGAAGCTCATGAGAACAATTCTAAAGAGCAAAATACAAATGGAATAAATGATACGACTGAGTCGGTTGATGAGATAAAAACCAAAATAAATAATGAAACCAGTAATGGAGAAAGTAGCAAGACAAAAGTAGCTGTCACTAAGAATCTTTTATCAGCGCAACCAAACACTGTTGTAGAAGCAGTTTTAGATAGTAGTAATTTAACCGATGCTCAAAAACATGAAGTGGAAGAAGGGGTTGCTGTTGTTGCCGCTAATGCACCGGGTCCTGAGCATGTAGATTCTCCCGTTACTGCAGATAACCCTTTCCCCAATGTTACAGTAGAAAGCGTGAACGCTCAAAATAATAAAAAAGATAATCTTTTATTAAATAGACTTCAAGAATCAGGATTTACTACACGTAATAAATTAAAAACTGGGAAGAATGTTGAAGTAGGCGAGTTACACGGCCTCTTTAACAATCCGGATATCCACGAAATGTTAGATGTAATTAGAGAGAATTTACCGCATATTGATTCTACTGAAATTAATAGCACCGAAGATTTTAATAACGCCTTATTATTAGATGCTTATAAAGAAGTTAGGGGAAATAGTCGTGGTGTAATTAGCCCTAAAGCTATTCAAGACGCAATTAAAACTAGGGTAAGTAAAGCAGGAATGGTTTTTAGTGGTCAAGACCGAAACACTTATTCTAGAGGATTAGGTGCTGACGTAAGGACAGCTATTTCAACATCTCAAAATAATGCCGAAGGGGATTATATTGGCAGAAAATTAGGAATTGAAACTGACCATACGTCTGAAAATTATGCTGACTTCATGCCCCAAAGAAATTCAGGAAATGAATTAACCGATTCTAAGAACTATGTTAATGCATTAAAAGAGGCTGAAACTTTAGCTAATACACACGGAATAGATAATGATGATGTACATACTTTACTTCAAAATTCTTCTACAACCTTATCCGACTTAAAAAGTTTTACAGCTCAAAAAGAGTCTAAGACAGAAAATATAACCGAAGCATCAGAAGGGGTAACACAAACAGGGGAACCTGTCACAATTTCATCTTCAGACTTTGCTCCTGTTGGGTTTTTTCCAGACCCATACTCTACAAAGCAAAAAGGTTTTAAAATTAAAAATAAAGGGTATCAATCTATTTACGATGATACTACTATTATGAGACAAGTTAACGATGTGGTGTCTCAATTGCGAGCAGGTATGTCTGATGAAGATATACAGAGTACTATGAGTAATGCTGAATTCGGTAGATTGATTATACATAATGCTATTTTACAAGCCGAATCTAGCAAAATTTCTGGGCAAAAAATTAATTATTCTGACATATCATCTCAGATTAGCAGGGCAGTTGAAGAATCTTCAAAAGCAGAGTACCCTACTATTCCTAGAAATGTTATAGCAAGAAGCATGCCAGACGACTTTAAAAACGCTGAAACTCATCAAACATTCAATACTCTTAAATCTCAGCTGTCTGAATTAGGGTTTACCTCAGATGTTGCTAATAAAAATATTCACCCTAAAGTTAAAGAGTTAATTGAAAATGTAAACCTTAAAGGTCTTCAAACTTTTTATAATACAGAATTAAGTCATCATGAAAGTGGGGCAAAAGATGATTTACATAATGAAATTAAAAATTCTAATATGTCTACTGAAGATAAAA
>Ga0208919_1000380_pt1 | contig 31206 bp, 45 predicted proteins | sample 4_EtaG_FD_184076 | JGI IMG/M metagenome (GOLD analysis project Ga0208919, IMG submission 184076) | Marine viral communities from the Subarctic Pacific Ocean - 4_ETSP_OMZ_AT15127 metaG (SPAdes) (version 3) | ecosystem: Environmental > Aquatic > Marine > Oceanic | place: Pacific Ocean | collected...
GGTCTCGCACATTTCGGAATTTCGCTAGAGATTTCGGTTTATTAAGGGTGGCTAAGATCGAGGTCGTTTTTGAGGACGGAAAATTCCTCGCCTCACAAGCGACAGCCGCGAAGTTCTTTGGCATCAGCGTTTCGGGGTTCCAGAAATGGAATTTCGACCCGATTGGCAAGCGTGGCCGCGAAAATGTCTACGACTTGGCTGAGTGCATGTTTGCCAGGTACGAAAACAGCGAGCTAGTCGGCCAGCCGAAACTTATGGCAGAGCGAGCACGCCTTGCTAAAGAACAAGCCGACAAGCTCGAAATGGAAAATGCCGCGAAGCGCGGCGAACTGCTGCATTCAGACGACGTTCTGAAATCGTGGGGCGGCTTAATTACGAACGCACGACAGGCGTTGCTGAGTATGTCCCGCCGCCTGTCGCCCGTTATTTGTCACAAACCCGAACCTGAGATCGAGGATGCTATCGAAAAGGAAGTCCGAACAATACTTGGCGACCTTGCAGAACCTAGAATCTGAGGCTGCAAAGTTATGGCGACCACCGCCAAAGTTGACGGTCAGCGAGTGGTCGGACGAGCACCGTCGCCTGTCTAGCGAGGCATCTGCTGAACCGGGACGTTGGCGGACCGAGCGCGCGCCTTATCAGGCCGGAATCATGGATGCGTTTAACGACCGGAGCGTTGACACGATAGTTTTCATGAAGTCGGCGCAGATCGGCGCAACGGAAATCCTGAACAACATCCTCGGCTATTGCATCGATCACGAACCATCGCCGTGCCTGATTCTGCAACCGACCGTCGAAATGGGATCGGCTTGGTCAAAAGACAGGCTGGCAACAATGCTGCGAGATACGCCGAGATTGCAGGGCAAGGTTGGCGAACGGCGCTCGAAGGACTCAGATAACACGATTTTGCACAAAACGTTTCCAGGCGGTCACTTAACGGTCGCCGGGGCAAATTCAGCGGCAAGTTTGGCATCTCGCCCGATCCGCGTTTGCCTAGCAGACGAGGTTGACCGTTACCCGATATCGGTCGGCTCGGAAGGCGACCCGTTATCGCTTGCGTTTCGGCGCACAACGACATTTACAAATCGAAAGCGGTACGTTTGCTCAACGCCGACCATCGCGGGGATCTCGCGCATTGAGGCGGCATTCGAGGAATCGGACAAGCGGCGGTATTTTGTGCCATGTCCGCACTGCGAGACGATGCAGACCCTAAAGTGGGCCAATGTGAAATGGCCGGATGGCGAGCCGGGAGCTGCTGTATACGCATGTGATGAATGCGGTAGCGTAATCGAGGACGCGCACAAACCAGTCATGCTCCGAAAGGGCGAGTGGCGTGCCGAGTGCGAATCGCACGGTGTCGCCGGTTTCCACATTAACGAGCTGTATTCGCCCTGGTCGAAGTTCAGCGACATGGCGATTGCTTTTGTTGAAGCCAAAAAATCGCCCGAACTTCTGAAGACCTGGGTCAACTGTTCGCTCGGTGAGGTATGGCAAGAAAGCGGCGATGAAATCGAGCCGCACGAGATCATGGCGCGTGCAGAAAACTACGACACGGTGCCGCACGATGCTTTGATCCTGACGGCGGCTTGCGATGTCCAGGGCGACCGATTAGAGGTCGAAACGAAAGCGTGGGGGCTGGACGAGGAGTCATGGAGTATCGATCACCAGATATTCTACGGCGATCCCGGCAAATCAGAAATATGGCGGCAGCTCGAGGATTATCGAAAACAAACGTTTGAACGCAGCGACGGCCAATTATTGCGAATCAATACGCTGGTAATCGACAGCGGTGGTCATTACACGACGCAGGTTTATCGCTTTTGTCAGGGCAAGACTGCGGAGCGTGTTCACGCTATCAAGGGCGTCGGCGGCGTCGGCAGACCCATCATCGGGCGACCGACAAAAGCCAACAAATTAAATGTGCCGGTGTGGCCGGTCGGAGTCGACACTGCCAGAGAATTATATTTCGGTCGATTGCGTATCGATCAGGCAGGGCCGGGTTATTGCCATTTTCCCTCTCATTACGACACTGAGTGGTTTGAGCAGCTCACGGCCGAGAAGCGTGTCGAACGCATGGTGCGCGGTCAGAAAACGCATGTATGGAAAAAGATTAGGCGCAGGAATGAGGCGTGGGATTTAGGCGTTTATAACGTCGCAGCATTTGACCTTTTGAATCCAAACCTTCCGGCGATATCGGATCGAATGGCAGTAGCCGACGATCCAGAACCAAAAACCGAAACTCGGCGACCACCGAAACGCTCAAGCTCTTGGGTAAAGCGTAAACGTGGCGGCGGGTTCGTCACGAATTGGAAGAAATGATGGCAGTACCTATTCCGTACCGAGAACCCGAATTTTTCTACGCTGGCGAGACGCTTAAATTCAAACTGAACTTGAGCGACTATGACGCGGCGGACTGGACAATTACTTATTCGCTCGTCAAAGAAGGCACGCGAATTCAATTTTCCGGCAGTGCCGACAACGGCGATCACCTGATAAACGTCGACGAGGCCGTGACCGCAGCATATTCAGTTGGTACCTACAATTATGTTGGCAGGGTCACTGACGGAGTGGATATTTTTCAGGCGCGTCGCGGCCAGATCGAGATTCGCACTAATTTTGCCGCCGCATCCAGTGGCTCGGATGCTAGGACGCATGTCAAAAAGGTGCTTGATGCACTCGAGGCAATGATTGAAGGCAAGGCGACCAAAGATCAACTGTCTTATTCAATCCAGGGGCGCTCGCTGAGTCGTTTATCGCCAGCGGATGTCATCCAGTTCCACAATCACTACAAATCACTGTACCGCGACGAACTTGCAGCGGAGCGAGTGTCCCGCGATGTGGGTTCACGCAATAAAATCCTTGTGAGGTTCGGCTGATGGCGGTTCTCGACAGATTTGCCAAGCGTTTCGGCTATACGAAGGTCAGGCCGCGTCGTCCGATGATGAAAAGGTCGTTTGATGGCGGAAAGATCACCAGAATCCTCACCGGATCTGGCCTTTCCGGGGAGAACATCAACAATGACCTCGAAACGCATCTCAATACCTTAACTCAGCGCGCCCGTCACCTCTCAAAAAACGATGATTATGTGCGTCGCTTTCTTCAACTGGTTAAGCAAAACGTCGTCGGTCATCACGGTCTTGTTTTGCGCGCTCAGATCATCGATGACAACAGAACAGCCGACACGCGCGCGAACGAGGCCATCGAGGCGGCGTTTAAAGAATGGGGAATGAATGGTTCGCCGGACGTTACCGGCAAATTGTCATGGATTGAGCTGCAAAACCTCGCGATTGAACACATTGCTCGCGACGGTGAGTTTCTCGCGAAGAAAATCACGAGCAGCGAAGGAATCAAGCTCCAAGTGCTCGATCCGATGTATCTGGACGCTAGCGTTTCGCTGAAAGCCAAAAATAAGCAGAACGCCATCATCCTCGGCGTGGAGATCGACCAAAATTATAAGCCGGTCGCCTATCACTTTCGTGTAAATGGCGCGGCGGCTACATGGCGTTATCAGGGTAAGGCTCTGCAGCGAATACCGGCAAATGAAATCATTCATATATTTAGACCAAGTTTTGCCGAGCAAGTGCGGGGCTTTACCCCTATGGCGTCTGCCATTTCTCGATTGTCAATGGTTAACGGCTTCGAGGAAGCGGCACTTGTTGCTGCCCGAATCGGTGCCTCCAAAATGGGATTTTATATACCCGGAGAGGATTCTGGCGGCCAATATGAAGGCGACGACCTCGACGGTAGCGGTAATCTCATCGATGAGGTAGAGCCGGGCGTTTTCAGCACGTTGCCACGCGGATATGACGTTAAAGAATTCAAGGCCGATTACCCGAATATTAGCTATGCAGACTTCGTTAGCTCAGTTCTCAAGGGCATAAGCGCAGGACTTGGCGTGTCATATCCATCGCTGTCCGGCGACCTGTCAGGCGTTAACTTTTCGAGTATCCGCACCGCTGTTCTGGAAGACCGGGAGGCGTGGAAAGATATGCAGTCTTGGCTGACCGAGGCTCTGTGTCGGCCGGTGTTCGAGATTTGGCTGCGAGATGCGCTGGCGCGAGGAACCATATCAACCGGCGGCAAGGCAATCGGCCTGTCTCGGTTCGATAAATTCAAGCGCGTGACATTCCAGGCACGACGCTGGGCTTGGGTCGACCCTCTCAAAGACATGAACGCAAACAAAGTGGCGATTGACCATCGCATTCGCTCAACGAGCGACATCATTCGCGAACAAGGTCAAGACCCTGAAGAAGTATTCGCTGAAATAGCCAGGGAACGCGCACAGATGGACGCGCTTGGCATCACCCCAATGGAGGCCGTGCAGCGCGCGGTAGACTTAAATGACATCGATTAAAAGCAAAGCATTATTTCGCGAAATCACGATTGACAAGGTAGACGCAGAGTCCCGTCAAATCGATCTCGCATTTTCCTCTGAACAGCCCGTCGAACGGTTTTTCGGAAACGAAATTCTGGATCATAGCCCTGAAAGTATCAGGCTGGATCGAATGAAAAATGGCGGACCGCTTCTGGTCGGCCACAACCCCGATGACCACGTTGGCGTGGTCGAAGACATCTCTGTTGACGCGAATGCACGTGTTGGACGGGCGACTGTGCGGTTTGGTAAATCGCAACGCGCTTCAGAAATCTTCGACGATGTGAATGATGGCATTCGGAAAGGCGTTTCTGTTGGTTATCGAATACACCAGATGGCTCTGGAGTCTCGAGACGAGGACAGTGGCGTCGAAACATTTAGAGCAAACGACTGGGAGCCTTTTGAAATCAGTTTGGTTTCGATTCCTGCCGATTCTTCTGCGCATGTGGGTGTCATGCGAGCAGAAGTCGAGGAGGAAAGGGACATCGCAGTTAGCTCGCCAAACCAAATTATGGAAAAGGTAGATGAAACCATGAGTTCAGAAATTGAAAAAACAGAACCCACGATTTCGGCTTCCGATGTGCGTGTTGCTGAAGAATCAGCGGCTGATCGTGCAATGAAAGCCGAGCGTGAGCGCGTGTCCGCAATTATGCGGGTCGCCAAGAAACAAGACGCTGTCGAACTAGGCCAGCGATTCGTCGACGACGGATCTGCGCCGGACGAGTTCTTCCGCACCCTGCTGGAATCTGATGCCTACACGGCACCAGTCCAGACCGACAACAGCGAAATCGGCCTGACCCAAAAAGAGAGCAAAAACTTCTCTTTCCTTCGGGCGGTTCGTGCGCAGCTTCCCGGTGCAAGCCGCAAGGACATCGAGGCTGCATCGTTTGAGCGCGAAGTCAGCGAGGCTGCTGGCAAGCAATACGGTCGCACACCTCAAGGGTACTTAATTCCTGACGACGTCTTGGGCAAACGTGACCTTATCGCTGGAGCATCGGGCGATGGCGGCGCAACTGTCGAAACGTCGGTTGACGGGGCTTCTTTTATTGAGGTTCTGCGCAACTCGATGGTTGTCGAGGCCGCTGGCGCGACCGTTTTAACCGGACTGCAAGGCGATGTCGCGATTCCGCGTCAGACGGCTGGTGGTACAGTTGCGTTTGTTGCAGAGAATACTGCGCCATCCGAAACCAATCAGACCTTCGACCAAGTATCGCTGACGCCGCACACATGTGCCGCGCATACGGACTATTCTCGAAAATTGATGCTGCAATCAAGCATCGATATTGAGGCCTTTGTCCGCAACGATCTGGCGAGAGGCATAGGTGTAGAAGTTGATCGGTGTGCTATCGAAGGTAATCCAAGTTCTGCTGCTGCAGAACCGCAGGGCATTCTTGGTCAAAGCGGAATCGGTTCGGTCGCACTAGGGACTAACGGCGCAATTCCGTCATACGCCATGACGGTTGGCCTTATCGAAGAAGTCGGCATTGACAACGCTCTGTCAGGCAACCTTGCCTACATCACGAACCATAAATGTTGGGGCGCGATGGCAACGACCACTGTTGACAGCGGTTCCGGGCGATTCATTGTCGATGTGAACAATCAGGACAAGCTGAACGGCTATCCGCTCTTACTTTCGAGCAATGTTCCGGCTGACACCAGTAAAGGTTCAGGATCAAACCTGTCCACATTGTTATTCGGTAACTTTGCTGACGAGATCATTGGTTACTGGTCTGGTGTTGACCTTCTGGTTGATCCGTACACTGGGTCAAACAAAGGCACAGTCAGAATCGTGGCCCTCGTTGATGTCGATAGCAACGTGCGCCGAGCGCAGTCGTTTGCATCTTGTGTCGATATTATTACTTAAACAAATAAGTTAGGCACCAACTAGAGGGAGGGGCTTCGGCCCCTCTCTTTTTTTTGTGAGGGCAAAACATGGTTAAAGCACCAGACAAAAAGAAGGCAAAGAAAACTATCCCTGCCAGTCACGTCGAAGTGACTTGTATTCGGGCAATCGGTATTGATGGCAAGCACTACGCGGTCGGCGACAAGGTCGTTATCCGAAAAGAAGACTCGTACAGGTTGATCGCAATGGGTCGCGTTAAATAAATGGCCGCTGAATCCGCAGACGATCTGTTGGCAATGCTGGACACGGATGATTTTGCTGTGACCGCGACGCTGACGGGCGGCTCTACTGCAAAGGGCATATTCGAGGACGAGTACGAGGCGCTCGATTTCGATGGCGTGGTCGTTGGATCGACTCAGCCGACCTTTACTTGCCGCACAACAGATTTGCCAAGCATTACGCTCGGCACAACGACTGCGACCATTAACAGCGTCGCGTATGTCATCACAGAGTCGCGGCCAGATGGGACTGGAATGTCAACACTAAGACTGCGAGACCCATCGTAATGCACGTTCGTCAATCAATTCGTCAGGCGGTCGTGACAGCGGTAACAGGACTGACCACTACCAGCTCGCGCGTGTTTGACTCACGCATATTACCGCAATCGGCATCTGACCTTCCGTGCTTGCGTGTGTATGCAACAACGGAAACCTCCGAGGAAGCGACACTCGTCAATTTGGCTCGCGTTTGCCAAATTGTTGTTCAGGGAGTTGCCAGAGCAACCAGCGAAGTCGAGGACACGCTGGACACAATTGCAGAGGAAGTGGAAACGGCAATAGCTGGAGCCGCTGGCATTACGAGTGCTGGCGCAAAAGAAATTCATATCGTCAGCACCGAGCTTGAGTTTGAGGCTGATGGAGACAACCCGCACGGCATGGTTACGCTTACCTTTGCCGCCCTTTACCATACGGCGCGAGCGACGCCAGGGACAGCAATATGAGTGTGAAAATTTATTTACCAGACGGCAGCAGCGAAATTCTGGTGCCTAAGTCACGAGTCGAGGCCATGCTGCGTAATGGATGGATTCTCGAACAACCAGAACCGTCGGAAGACGAAATAACGCAACCCGAAATTAATACAGAGGAAATTGAATAATGGCAAACCATCATGGCTACGAGGGCGTCGTGAAAGTCGGCGCGAACACTGTTGCGGAACTCAATAGTTGGAGTCTCACACATACGGCAGAGTTCGCTGAAGACACAAATCTCTCGGACACAAGTAAGACCTATAATGCGACCGGAATCCAAAGCTGGTCAGGGTCAATATCATGCAATTGGGATGAGACAGACACGAACGGTCAACAAGCGCTAGATCCAGGAGCTTCCGTCACCTTGAACCTGTATCCAGAAGGGGCAACGTCGGCTGACACCTATTGGACAGGGACTGCACTTATCACTGAGAAAACAGCAAGTGCAGCGCGTGGCGGTCTGGTCGAAGCTGAGTATTCCTTTTTGGGGAATGGCGACATTACTGAGGCAACGGTTTGAGCGAGTTTATTGCTGCTGCTCAAAAATATACTGCTGAACGGCGCACGCTTGCGAAAATCGAGGTTCCAGAACTCGGTCAGGACATTTATTTCTATCCTGAGATGAATTTGATCGAGTACAAAGAGATATTTCCTTATTTCTCTGGCGACACCGTTGACCTCGAGGGTTTCGTGGTAACGCTTGTTATCCGTGCGCGCGATGAGGATGGCAAGCGTCTATTTTCAAATGTCCACAAGCCGGAATTGCGACGATTGTCTAGCGATCTGTTGTCGAAAATCATCAACCAGATGAAGTTCGGCACGTTTGAAGTGGACGACCCAGAGGGAAACTTCTAGCGGACATCGATCTGCGATTACGTTACGAGCTGTGCCTCAAACTGCACAAGCTACCGGCCGAAATCGACACGATGCTGGTGTCCGAATACCGGTATTTGCTCGCGCTGCTGCAAATTAAACACGACGAGATGAAAAAAAGTGAATAACTAATGGCGATAGCAAAAGTAAGAATCACCGCGATTGACGATACGCAACGGGCAATCCGTGGCGTGCAACATCGAATGAACCGGCTGTCGAGAACCGTTAGCAGGGTGTCCCGCAATTTTAGCGCACTGGCGGCGATAAGCGGCGGGGCATTCGCTATCAAAGGAGTCGTTCAAGCCGGGATTGACATGGAAAGGTTCGAGCGTTCTTTAAAGTTCGCGACCGGATCTGCTGCGGCGGGTGCGAAAGAAATGCTGTTTCTGCGCGGGGAAGCCTCTCGGCTCGGTCTGAATTTGCAGGAAGCCGCTGGCGCGTATACCAAACTCGCTGCTGCAAGTCGCGGAACCAACTTAGAGGGGGAGGCGACGCGCGAGATATTCACAGCAATCAGCGAGGCATCCCGCGTTATGGGCTTGTCGGCCGATCAAACCGGCGGGGCGTTGCGAGCCATCGAGCAAATGATATCGAAGGGGAACGTTCAAGCAGAGGAATTAAGGGGTCAGCTCGGCGAACGGTTGCCGGGTGCGTTTGAGACAGCAGCGCGTGCAATGGGCGTGACAACGCAAGAACTCAACAAAATGCTGGACAATGGGCAGGTGTTAGCCGACGACTTACTGCCAAAACTTGCTGCTGAAATGCGAAAAATGTACGGGCCGGATGTGGCGGCTGCGGCGTCAGATGCACAGTCAGCAATAGAAAGATTCAAAACCGCTGTCTTTGACCTGCAAGCGACCATCGCTGAGGGTGGTGTTTTGGATGCCGTGTCAAGCCTTGCCGATAAAATGCGTATGGCAATGGGCGGCGCAACCATTGAAGAAGAAATAGCTGGCATAGAAAACCAGATTGAGCAGTTGCAGCTAACCTTCATTTCGGCTGGTGGGATGGGGCGTGCGCCCGGGATCGTCGAATTAAAGGAAAAACTGAAGGACTTGCATCAAGAGCTTGCCCGTGTCGGAGAAGAAGAAGAAGAACTCGGATTTATTCACATCACTGCAAGGCGGCGTACCAGCAACTACGAAAAAGACCTCGAAAAATTACAGAACCGTTACAAAACAACAGCGCGGGAAATTGAAATTTTGCGTTCCCATCTTCGTCGGTTTGGAGACGACTTAGGAGCCGACGCGACAGCGGCAATAAGGGCAGAAATTGATCGTCTGCGAATGGCGGGTCTTGAGGAAATCACCATTGATGTAAAGAAACGATTTACAAAACCCGTAAAAGCGGAAATGGACGAGGTCGCTCAAGCCGCTGAACAAGCTGCCCGTAACATTCAGGATGCGTTTGCCCAATTCTTCTTTGATCCGTTTGAAGAAGGTTTGAAAGGGGTCGTAAAAGGCTTCTTAAATGCGATGCGAACGATGCTGGCGAACAAAGCCGCGACAGAAGCATTCGGCTTTTTAAGCAAACTGTTTAACGGCGGTGGCGGCGGTGGCGGCGGTCTGTCGTCGGCCATCGGCAAACAGAAAACAGCCCCCTTCAAAAAGAGGGCAGCAGGTGGCCCGGTATCCGGTGGTCAACCTTACATGGTCGGCGAGAAGGGGCCGGAATTATTTGTGCCGCATAGCTCTGGAAACATCATACCTAACAACAAGGTCGGCGGCGGCAACGTCATCATCAACCAGACCATCGATGCGCGTGGAGCTGATGAGGCCCGAATTATGCGAGTGCTGCCGCCAATACTGGAACAAAGCCGGGAGCAGACAAAAGCTGAAATCATGCAGCTCCGCATGGAGGGTCGATTCGCATGACGACATATGCGTTCCCGTCTATCACGCCGACCTCAAGCTCGTGGGAGCTTGTGTCTAACGTCGGTGTGCACAGGTCGCCGCTGTCAGGTGCTACTCAGACCCTTGACCGAGGCGGCGAGCATTGGCGCTGTCACTTAAATTTTAGCAACCTGACCGGTGCCGATGCCGCAACGATGCGTGCGTTCCTGGTAAAGCTCAACGGGCAGCAGCATCGATTTACTGTCCACGACCACGGGCAAACGCAGCGTGGCGCATTCGGCGGTAGCGCAGAAGTGCGCGGCGCAAGCCAGACAGGAACGTCGATCAATATCGACCAAATGACGGCAGGCGTTACGAACTGGATTCGGACTGGCGACCATTTTTCTATCGACGGGCATTTGAAAATGGCAACCGCCGATTTTTCGTCGAACGGCTCTGGTCGCATCGACAACCTCACGTTTGCACCGCGAATCGTTACAGCTCCCGCGAATAATGCCTCTGTCGATGTCACTTCACCGACCTGCATTTTCATGCTGGCCTCGAGCGATGTCGGCTGGTCAAAGCGACGAGGTGATTTTTCTGATTTCAGTATTGTCGGCATCGAGGATGTGCTGGCATGAGCCGAGGTTTGCACGCCGACAACCTTTCGCATGTGCAAGGCTCGCACGTTCACGAAGTTATTCTCGCAAAGCTCGAGTTCGGCACGCCTGTCTACGTTCACAGCGGCATCGGCACAATCACCTACGACTCAAACGATTATGTCGGCGTCGGGGATTTCGGCACCTTCAGTGCACCGCGTGAATCTGAAACACTTGGCCCGGTTAGCGTCACTCTAACTCTGTCGGGTTTCGATGCTACCTTCCTCACAGAAGCACTCGATGCGTCAAGCTACGGCGACAAGGTTACGTTGTTCGCCGGATATCGCTCAGACGATGGCACGCTTGTTGCCGACCCGTGGCCTTTTTGGAAAGGGCGCGTTGACTACATGGCCGCAGGCCGTGGTGCAACAAATTCAATCTCACTTATTGCGCAGCACGACTTGTCTGTCTTGGGCGAAATCGACGGGGCTAAATTCAGCGACGAGGATCAGCGCCAGCGATATTCTTCCGATCAGGGATTCGAGTTTGTGGCAGAGCAAGCAACAATGAAGCTGACGTGGGGCAGGGCAACCGTCAACACTGGCGACGGCGATCCAACCGACCTCGCACCGTGGGACCGTGAAGATCACATGTGAGCAAGTCGTTCACGACTTTTCCTCTGAGAATTTCGATTATGGCGTCACCGACTGCTGTCAGTTTGCAGGGGAAATGGTGCGCGCCCTAACAGGCTCGAATCCAATGGATCGTTTTGCCTACGAAACCGAGGCCGATGCGCAAAAACTTATTAAGTCGTTCGGCTCTTTGAATTTGGCGGTTCAACATGTGTTGGGCAAGCCGGTCTGCGCGCCGTACAAAACCGGCGATGTTTGTGTTTACCAGATGACAAACGGGGAGCAGATCGCTGGTGTAATTTTTAAAGGACGGGCGGTGGTGAAGACAAAGACAGGTTTGACGGATTGGCCGCTTGATTTTGTTTTAAACGTATACCGGGCCGCAGACTAATGCCATCAGCCGTCACAGCAGTATTCGGTTTCGTTAAAGGTCTGCTGGTCGCGACCGGCGTCAAAGGTTTCATTGCTCGGGCCGTTGCCTCGTTTTTGCTCGCGACTGTCACAAACAAACTATTTGGCCCCCGTTTCACAGCTCCCGGTTTATCCGGTGTCCAGGTAACGACTAGAGGGGCGCTGGAATATCGAAAGATATGTTATGGACAGGCGATGGTGTCCGGCCCGATTGTGTATAACAACGTCTCTGGTACCAACAACAAGGAATTATGGTACGACGTGGCGCTCGTCGGTCACGAGATCGAAGATTTCGTTGCGATTTATCTCGATGGCGACGAGATACCGAAAGCAAACATATCGTGGACAGCCGGTTCAAGCGGCGCTGATGGCTCCGGGACTGGTGCCGTCTCGGTCACGAAGTTTATCGGTGCCAGCTCTACAAAAGCCGTCTATGCCTTCTATTATCCCGGTCACGCCGATCAGGTGGTCAGCGGGGCTATGAATAGTGCATTTTCAGATATCGGAACCAACAATCGACTGCGCGGCGTAGCGCACATGGTTCTAAAGTTGATTTATGACGAGAACACTGAGGAAGTCTGGGAACAAGGCGCGCCGGGCCAGCTAAAGGCTGTTATTAAAGGCCGCAAAATATACGACCCGCGCCTTGATTCAACCAACAGCGGCAGCGGTTCACACCGTTATGCAACAGCCTCGACTTGGGCGTGGTCAGAAAACCCGGCACTGGCTGTGGCCGATTACCTAATTACATATATGGGTGTTGACCCGGCAAACGACATACTCTGGTCGAGCGTTGCCGATGCGGCCGATGACTGTGACGCAACAGTCTCGCTGCCCTCATCAGGCTCAGAAAAACGATTCACATGCAACGGTGCCTTGTCGCTTGGGCGCAGTCATAAAGATAACCTTTCGGCATTGCTTTCCGCGATGGATGGCAAGCTGTCATACGCTGGCGGTCAGTGGCGAATTCGAGCATCGATGTGGGAAGCATCCAGCGTCAACATCGATGCAGATGATCTGGCTGGCGATGTTGAGGTGCGGGGATCAGCACCGCGATCAGAACGCGCAAACACGATCCGAGGCTTCTACGCCGATCCTGACCGAAACTATCAGTTCGTCGAGTTTCAGCACGTCAGCGATTCCGCCTATGTAACCAGGGATAACGGGGAGACGATTACCCGTGACCTCGAGCTGCCGATGACTAACTCCGAGTTTATGGCGCAGCGCATCGCGTTTCGGCAGTTGGAGCAAGCCGATAATCAAATTGTTACGAAACTTAAACTTAATGCAGTCGGTGCAGGAATAGCTGTCGGCGATGTTGTCAGCGTAACGCTCAGTGAGTTTAGTTGGACGAGCAAAACCTTTCGTGTCCTGGAATGGCAGAAAAACGCAGACGGCACGCACGATGTCACGTTGCGCGAAGATGCTTCTGCAAGTTACGACGACCCCGGAACATCAGATTACACAACAAAAACGGAAGGCGGTGCCGTGACGGTGCCAAGCATTTCAGTACCGCCACCTGCAAGTCTGGCCGCGACTGCCGAGCCGACAGCCATCAAGCTGACATGGACAAATCCGGCTTCCAATCTGTTTGACTTCATTGACGTTTACCAGAGCAACAGCAATGCGTGGTCTGGTGCGAGCCTGATCGCGTCAACGCGAAGCACAACGCACACGGTCGTACTTGATGGTGGCACGCAGCGATATTTTTGGGTCAGGGCAAGAAACGCGGCCGAGGATGTAAGTATTCGCAACCCGGACAGCGATACCTCAACGATTCAGGCCACAGCGGAAACAGTTGGCGGGGCGTCGACAGTCACCGTTAGCGGAGAAACAATTGAGGTGGTCGATTCGGGGGTTTATGCGCAAGCAGGAATCCGGGTCAACAACGACGGCACGCTAGACAAGAAAACGACGACGACCTATACGCAGGTCGACAGTGCAACCGATTGGATTATCCCGAATTCGCATCCGGGTGAGACATATCACGCTCGGCTAACGGTTAGTTCGGGCGTTGGCGTGTGGACTGGTGGTGGCGGTCAATCTGCCGGTTCCTGGATCAATATCAACACCTCGCCAGTATTTGAGCGGCGCACGGCTGACAACAGTGTGGAAACCGGCGTGTGGCTACTCGAAATTAGCGGAGATGGCGGGGTCACCGTACTTGATTCTGGCTCCTTCACAATTACGACGAATAACTTGCCATGATCATTTGCGTCCACCGAACCGATAAGACTGTATGCAAGTCTTCAGCCGACGACGCTGTTCATTTCGACAGCAATTGGATCGTCGACGCTGACGTATCGAATGTCGTCGATGTGCCGCCTCGATTTTGGAATATAACGGGCGACACCATCACGGAGATGAGCGACACAGAAAAGGATGTCGTTCGCGAACAAAGACAAGCTGCTCGCAAGGATGCGCTTGCAGCAAAACTCGATTCTGATTTTGACCGTGCCGTCGCACTGGTCATGTTGCACCTTATCAACGAAACCCGGCAGACGGTCAACGACCTGCGCGATGCGATAGTAAATGCGAACTCGCTTGCAGACGTTAAAACCGCCGCTGCTGCCATTGACGAATTGACGCGGCCGAAACCGAAGCAACTGAAAGCGGCCGTGCGAGCAAAGATGAATGATTAATGAGAAAAAGCAAATCGCGGAGGGCGCAGTTATAGTCGCAAATTCACTCGCGGGAATCACTTGGATTTCCGACCTCGAGCTGATTTTGAGAATCAGTCTGTCAATTCTTGGTTTGGTTTCAGCGGTCCTCGCGATCCGCTGGTATTTGCGAAACACACCGCCAGCAGATGACTGAGATCGCGTTCATTCCCACCGTGGCCGATGTCCCGGTGCAGAATGTGCTTGGGTCAGAAGCTGCGCACAAATGTGAGGTGGTCGTGGTCGCCGGTTTCAAGCCCGATGGCAGCGTCTTTTTCGCAACCTCAAGCGGCGACGTTGCCGATGTCAATTTGCTGATTGATTGCGCCAAGCGAATCGTTGTGGAGCAAACATGCGTCGGATGACTTTGCAGCGCGATCCGTTCGGCGAGTTTGCGACGACCGGGATGCTGCGATTCGATGGCGAAGAACTAGCCACCCTCGAACGTCCCTGGATTCCAACTCATCCGGGTGGCAAACCTTTTGACTCATGCGTCCCGGCTGGCTTGTACCGGCTGAGTCAGCATCGGCGACCATCTGGCACGGCGGCGTTTGTGCTCATTAATCGCGGCCTCGGAGTTTTTCATCACGACAGGCAACGAAAAACGAAAGTCGGTCGTTACCTTATCTTGATACACCCGGCGAATTACGTCGACGAACTCATGGGCTGCATCGCGCCTGGAACCAGACGAGCGAACACCGATCTCGGCCCGACGGTGTCCAACTCCCGATTTGCGATGTCGAAAATCGTGGACTTCAATCCGCAGGAGCTTCTGATTCTGGATTCACATTAATGCACAAACGTCCGCTCTCAAATGGTGGACACAAATCAGTCAGACATCGAGTGATGCATCGATTACAAATTCAGGGTCACTGGCGGCGGCAGACAGTTGCCTACTCCGAGAGATGCCAGCAATGCGGCGGGACTGGGATCGACAAGAAAAATCTGTCGGAGACCTTCCTTGATCTGCGTTATTACCACTGTCGCGCTTGCCAGGGAACAGGTGAAAAGGCCAATTTCAGGGGATAGTAGGGGTAGGGGTAGGTCGAGAAAACGCGGGAGAAAGCTCCTGAGTGGCTCGAATTTTCAATTAAAGGGTAAAAAATGGACAAATTCAAAGATTGGCTCTATGACGTCCGCGATCTGTACGACGAGCAAAAAACATGGTCGCGAATTGCCATAGGCTTAATCGTGGTTGCGACGATAATGGTCGACCAAGTGTTGACCAGCATTTTCGGTGCTTGATTGGTGGAAAATCGGAGCAGTTGCGGTTGTTTTCGCCATCGCCTTCAAAGCAGGTGCCGAGTATAAACAGCGCGCGTGGGATGCGGCATCGGCGAAACTCGCCGCAGAGCAATTTGCAGTGCTGCAAGCCGCCGCAAACGAGCAACGCCGACTTAACGGTCTGGTTGAGCGATTACAAGGCGCGCTCGCAGTCAAAATCCGCGAGGCCGAAAGTATCGCTGCCGATCTGCGCGAAGCAATCGCACGCGAACCGGTTACGCAGATCGTGCGCGTGGAAGCCGAGGGCGAGAACTGCCCGGAAATCAATATCGCTTTGCCTGACCCTGCTGCTCACCGCAGCCTGTGGAACTGCGCCCTCGATCCCGATTGTCGCACCGCCAGCAATCCCGGTGAAGCCGGTGGCGGCAATGAGCGCGTGCCAGCCGCCGTTGCTACTCAGTCAGGGCATCGAGGCGCTGAACCTCACGACCGATATGCCAGAGTGGATTGAGGCAACGCTTTTGAATCATGCCGAAAACGCGAGGCGTGCGGCAGTCTGTCGCCTAAAGCATCAGGCACTCGCGGACTGGATCAAGGTGCTGCCATAAATGTCCGAATTAAAAGTGGGCGCAATCGTCCGAATCGAATTCCTCGATCACGCACAAAGTTCCGAGGATGCGATGCTCTTTGAGTGCTTCGGGAGACTGACCAGCATCTCGAAGACGGCCTACCGCGTCCATCATTGGCGATATGTCGATGATGTCGCCAGGGCAGCGGATCAGAACGCCAGCGAAAACGAAGATTGTTTTGCCATCGTGAAAAAAGCCGTAACTATGATTGAGGTGCTCGCTGATGGGGAGTAAGACGCGGAATCCACAATTCTGCGATGTGAGCGGCCTAGACAAATTTTGCCGGACGCAAAACGAACAACAGATCATCGCCGCCATCAAGAAATACCAAACGGTCGCAAAAGCCGCCGAGCACCTCGGATACAGCGCAGAACGCTATCTGTACACCGTCGTCGCCAGGGTAAGAAAGCGAGCGGATGTCGGTGACTTCGATCACGAGGGGATCGTGATACCCGACGGGCATGAAATCGCCGGTGTGTCCTCCCTAGTACGCCAGCCGACGGACGACGGCCAAGTGGTTCTGCAATGGGTAAAGACTAAAGCGGACGCCAAGCTCGCCGAACGGCTGCTGGACGAAGCGCGCGCCGCGATGGTCGAGGGGTTGGGCCGGGAGAAGGCGATCAAGCCGCCAAAGGCGCAGCCGGTTGATCTGCTGAACCTTTACATACTGACGGATTATCATCTCGGTATGTATGCGTGGGATCAGGAAACGGGCGGCGAATCTTGGTCAACTGAGAAGGCCGAGGAAGTGCTGATGCGTTGGCTCGGTTATGCCATCAAGACCGCACCAGCGGCCCGTACAGCGATTCTGGGCCAGTTGGGCGACTTCCTCCACTGGGACGGCCTCGAGGCTGTCACACCGCGCAACAAACACGTCTTGGACGCTGACACGCGGTTCGCCAAAGTCGTCAGGGTCGCGATAAGGGTCACGCGCAAAATCATTCGGGCGTTGCTTGAAAAGCACGAAACGGTCCATGTCATTATGGCTGAAGGGAATCACGACCCGGCTGCTAGCGTCTGGCTGCGCGAGATGTTCTATGCGTGGTACGCCGACGAACCGCGTATTACCGTTGACCGATCACCGTCACCGTATTACGCCTATCAGCACGGTGACTGCTCACTCTTTTTTCATCATGGGCATAAACGCCGACCGAACCAGCTCGATGATGTTTTTGTCGGCAGGTTCCGTGAGATGTTTGGTCGAACGCGCTTCTCCTATGCTCACGCTGGCCACATGCACCACGATCTCGTGAAAGAGGGGAATTTAATGCGTGTTGAGCAGCATCGAACGCTGGCTGCATCTGACAGTTACTCCAGCGGCCTCGGATTCAGTTCGGGGCGATCAGCTCCGGTGATAACTTACTCGAAAAAGTTCGGGGAAGTAGGGCGGCTGCAGGTCACGCCGGAGATGCTTTCGTGAGCGCGCGGGATACCCAAGTTGGCGGCGATCACTATGTCGAAATGACCATCCAGCCAGCCGAGTTCTGCGAGGCAAATGGGCTGTCGTATTGCGAGTCGATGGTTGTTCGCTACATCAGCAGATGGCGTGACAAAAACGGAATCGAGGACTTAGAAAAAGCGCAGCACATGATTCAATATCTTATCGAAATGGAGGCTGATCGTGATGCCGACACCAGAGACCAAGTCGACGTTTGAGATTGCTTGTGAGACTAGGATTTATGCGCTAGAGGCAGAGCTAGCCGAGCTGCAATCTGACTGCGACGCCAAAGACAATTTGATCGACGACCTTCGCGTCGAACTTCACTCCAAAACCGTCACGCTTAACCGCGTCATTTCCGACCGGACATATACCCCGCCATAAAGTTCTTGCGTTTATTTTTTGGCTGATTAATATCCCATTCTCAGTGGGGATTTAGCTCAGTTGGGAGAGCATCTGACTTTTAATCAGGCGGTCGTTGGTTCGATTCCAACAATCCCCACCATTTTTCCTTTCCCGCCCAGATGTGTGCAAATATGTGTGCAGTTCAGTGAATAGCACTCCCGCCGAAAATCTTATCCCAAACAAAAACCTTGCGTTATTAGTCACTTAGCTGTATTTATATGGCTGATTTGATGACATAGGGCAACGGCCTTTTAATGCTCAATACGCAACTTTATAAAGACCCCAAAACCATAGCTGTTTCAATCAGTTATGCGGCAACCCTTTCATCAAATCCTCTTTGCTTTTCAATGAGTTATGACTACCTGCGTCCGTATGCAACGGATGCAAATAGCTTAACTTCGGCGAGAAGTATGTGTACAAAAAACGTACGAAATTGCGTAAAATGCAAGAACAAGATGTGTGCATTTTTAGCGCAAAACGGAGGTAAAAATGAAAAACAAATTAACAGTAAAAAAAATCCAGGCGCTCAAGGACGGTGCAAAAAAAGGTGATGGCAATGGACTGTGGATTCACCGACGAGGAAATGGACTGTCGTGGTTATTTCGGTGGAGTTCCGTCGTAGGCGGAAGGCAAAAGCAAAGGTCGCTCGGGCTTGGGAGTTTTCCGAGTGTCGGGCTTGCCGACGCAAGAAAGCTGGCTGCGTATTACGCCGGAAAACGAGCAGCGGGAATCGATCCAAAAGTCGCGCAAGCGGAGCTTTTAATTCAGGCTGACGAGACGAGTCTGCAAACACTCGAGACTATTGCAAACGAGTGGCTCGACTATATGGAGCCAAGATGGAAAGTGTCGCCGAACGGGAAATGTAAACGGCGATTAGACGTCGAGGGAATGCTGCTCAAATACGTTTACAAAGTGCGCTTTAACGGCCGCTCTGTGAGAGCTATGTTTCTGAACGAGTTCACATTCGATCATGCCACTTTCATTCTTGAACAAATGCCATATAACGGGATGCCAAAAACCGGCAAACAATTGCAGGAAGTACTTGCGAAGATTTTTGCTTACGGACGAGTTAAAAAATACGTTCCCGAGGACAAGCGAAACCCATTTGCTTGGGTCAACAACCTCAACATGGTTTTCGGAAGCCCTCGCAAGGTAAAAAAGACAGTACCCATGAAGGCTTGTTCGCCAGATGGAGTTTACGACTATATGCAAGACCTCCGAAACCGACCTTGCAATGCATCAGCGGCATCGACCAGGCGAGCGACCCGTCGACTTCGACAGGCGATAGAGTTTGCGATTTTGACCTGCTCCCGCATTAACGAGGTCAGGTTTGCCAAATGGCAGGACTTTGATTTCGACCGGATGATTTGGAACAAACCGGCTGAAACGATGAAGATGGGGATCGAGCACAACGTGCCGCTAACGGTCGAGATGTGCGAACTGCTCGGAAAAAGGAAAGCGGCGCACATCGACGATTTTGGGCGCAAGCCTCACGCCGACGAGTGGGTCTTTCCCGGCCGCTATGTCCAAACTGACAAGGATGTCCGCTCATTGGGTGCGGCGTTTGGCGACGGTACATTTAGTAAGCACAACAACCGCTATTTTCTCGCAACGCATAATGCGACGATACACGGCTTCCGCACTAGCTTCAGGGAATGGGCAGAGGAACCGGAATATCTGGAACGCGAGTTCTACAACGACCTAGTACTCGAATTCGCACTGGCCCACGATCCGCGCAACGAAGTCGGCAAGGCTTACATGCGCGGAAACCTGCTCACGCAGAGGCGGGAGATAATGAAGCGGTGGACTAGGTTTGTGAACGCCGAGCCGTGCGAAAAGGTCGTCGATATCGATCTGGTGAAAATGCAACGGGCGCTAGGGCAGATAAAGGCCGCGTAAAGGGCAAACCTTTTTCGTCCGTTACAGGGACGCTCAGAGGGCCGGTCTAGAGCAGATCGGCCCTTTTTATTTGGCCCGAAAAGACTTGCTTAAAACGCAAGTTTCTGTACAATTCGCTTATGACTTTTACTCATAAATTTCAGGGATCGAAAGGGGAAATCGTGAATATCGTTAAAGGGCAACAAATTTGGATCAAACCCGAATGGCAAGATGACGGGGACGACGAGTTGACTTGGTTCGCGGTGGAAAATTCAGCCGACGACCGTGGCGAAATGCCCCGAATCAGAATCGCATGTGTTGAATCTCTCCATTTGCCAATTCCGCCGGTTGAATCGGTCAGCAGGTCAATGATTACGACACAACCGCCACTCGAAAAGAATACATCTAGCAATGACGACAGGGGCTGACATGAACAAGAAAACACACCATTGCAAATACTGTGGGCAGGGCTTCAAAGGTTATAAGAAGATTTGGGGTCAGTCTCGTAAAGATGTGTGTTCTGAGACATGCGCCAAAACCGTGGCGAAATGCCCCGAATCAGAATCGCATGTACTGACAATCCAAAATCATCTGCGCAAATCGAAGAAACGAAAGAATACATATAGGGAGACAATGACATGACATGGGCTAATTACATAGAAGACATCGACATTCCTGAACATTGGGTTGATGTGTCATACGGCAATGACGCGCTGCCAAGTTACATGTCAGAAGATGACGATTACAAGGCATATAATATTTGGATGGACAGTCACGATTTGGAAGAACGCAAAGCAAACGCAAAAGATATCTACGGGGTTACGAATCCACTACCACCACGATTTCACGTTGTACTCTGCTACGGACATAACGATGTCTTTTTTGCATCTGACGATTTCGCAGATGTTGTTCAGTGGATTACTGACAATCCAAAATCATCTGCGCAAATCGAAGAAACGAAAGAATACATATAGGGAGACAATGACAATGATGAGATTTGCTGTAGTAAAGGACGAATTCACGATAGCGGAATTTAGCGGATACCGCGACGCTTGCGAATATGAAATACGACAAACGTCGTACAACGATGACTGCACGAAAATCGTCGCAATAAACGGGGCGGAAATGCCTGACAACATACCGGCTATTTATCAGGATGTAGTTAATCAGATTTTGAACTCGCCAGAGAGGGAGTACTAAAAAAATGACGACAGGGGCTGGTATGGAAGAAAAATACGGCATCGTCGAGCAGGGAACCGGTGGCGGGTGTTACCACGGCTGTTACACCTTAAAGGCAACCGATGATATTTATTGGCTGATTAACCATTGTGACGCGAATGGTGACCCGGATTTAAAAATGGTTACGGACGACAATCACCAGCGAACAATGTTCGGTTTGCAATTCTACGACAGTGACGCGCACGAAATTTGCACATCGATTTTTGGAGCATTTACAAAACAAATTGACAGGCACATTGGTGACGTTGATGCTGTATTTGTCACTGACTTCCAAACCGGCCATGAAATGATGGTTGCGATTTCCAATGCAATCCAATCCCAACTCGATTCCAACAGAAATCCTTACATTAAAAGAGGTCAATCATGAGCAAACCGCTTGATACAGAAGTGCAGGGGCTGACCGGCCAAGTCCACATTTATATGGAACACTCGGCAGAATGGACTGATGAGGTGCGGCAGCATCATCGCAAGGTGCTGCGAAGCAATTTCACCAGACTGCTAAAGCTGCCAGTTCAGGAAGTATCGGAATCCGTCTGGGACGAGCTGGTTGATGCTTTGGACGGCGCTGGCATCATGCCGGAAACGGTGGGGGATGCCGAGATATAGGGCGAACCGTTTTCGTCCGTTACAGGGACGCTCAGAGGGCCGATCTAGAGCAGATCGGCTCTTTTTATTTGGCGATGCACCCAATCCTGAATTTCATCCTTAACCCACGCAACCCGCTTCACGGACAAGCGCACCGGGCTGGGAAATTGTTGCTTGTGGATGCGACGATATATCGTGGAATAATGATAGCCGGTCGCGTCGGTTACCTCGTCCAGTTTAATCAGTCGTGACGTGATCCTGTCCTTTCCAGATTTGGCGCACTGCTCACCGATCCAGTTTTCAACATCAGACCGAGACCACCGGCGAGTGGGATGATCGACGACTGGTTTTGGGAACCGGCCTTCGGCGACAAAACGGTCAATGCTCCAGCGCGTGAGCGAGGTCAAGTTTTCCACCTGGTTGAGTTTTACCCAGCGCCGATCCCTCATTTCGACACCGTCTCAAAGATCAGAAAAATAAACAGGCCGAGCGACGCAAAATAGGCGATAACAAAAATACCAACCCAGATACCAAGTCGCTTTAGAATCGCCAAATGCTTCATTGGCTTATTCGTGGGATTCTGATCTCTGCGAAGCCTTCATAGCCTCCAATCTCGCAGGGATCACCTTTTCGGAATTGCAAAGACCGCAGCAACGTCCATCCTTCAGTGGCGCGGCGTTGTTTCCCCAGCCGCGAATATTTTTTTTGCACAAACAACACTTTTCTCTTTTAATCATGTTTCACCATCCTGTTGAAAACCGCTCGTGTCAGTTCGACATCGGCGACGTTGTAATCGCGGAGCTTTTGCCATTTGGCTTCAACGACGAGATCGTGAACCGCAGAACCGTCCATAATTTTCTGGCTCATGCCAAACGCTTTCGCCAGCGCATTGAGCGAGACACGATTTTTAAATCCTGCCCATTCGCGCATGGTGTCAAAAACCATCGACACTCCGTGCCTGACGTCGGCCGGAATCGGGGCTGGCGGCTTTACCTGGTTAATTATCGCCCGCTGTTTCAGAAAACGCAGATCGAAGTCTATGATGTTGTGGCCGATCCAGCGGATCGCGCCGAGGTTCTTTTGCGGGTCTGGGTGGTTATAGAGCCGGTCATGCACCGCATCGAAAAACATTTCCAGCACTTCGGCGTCGGGATTGGGCGAGTCAATATTGCTGCTTCCAGCGCACGCGCAACTCACCGGCCCGTCGTCAAAAGCCCACGCAATCGACACGATTTGTCCGTGAAGGGCATTCAGCGCACCCTTGCGGTAGTCCTGTTCCACAACCTTCTCGGCATTTAGTTCAATCCATGCAGCGATGCTTTCCGGCTTCTTGTAGTTTTTAGGAGGCTGGACAGCCTCGAGCCGCGCCACCCGTTCGGCGTTTGAAAGGGGAATCGCAAATGTTTCAATATCAAAAAATAGGTCAGGCATCAGAACGGTATTTCGTCCTCGAAATGGTCATCCGGTGAAGCAGCCTGAGCTTGCGGCGCGGCCGGAGGTGGTGCGGGTGTGGGCGCTGGTGCTGCCGCACCATTCGTCGCCGTATCCAAACCGCCGTGACCGAGCAAACACTTCTCCCGTAGACCTTTCGACATCCTGTCCAGGGCTTCGGCTTTTTCGGTATCGTCCGGCGTGTAGGCCAGCGTTTGGTTTTCCTGCGGAGGCACTTCGACGCCTTTCGATACGCCGGTGATGCCATCGATGTTCGCCCATTTCCCGTCGTCGCTATGCACAACCGTTAACGTGCACGGCTGACCGAGCAACTTAAAACAGTCAAACTCGTAGGCTTCAATTTCGGAAAATTTTGCTCCGCGCCACTTTTCTACCCAGTCGCGGAGCTTGGCGCGCTCGTGCATCGAGAAAGTTAGCGTGGTGCCAACGGTCATTGGCCCTTCTCGTTCCTCGTCGTTGTACACCCATTTTATGCGCTCGTTTGGCACCTCGAATTTCAGGTATATCTGCCGCTTCATTTTCGGCGCGTCGTTCTTGTATTGAGTCTGGTGGATGCCGAGATCGATCACAGCGAAGCACCTTGCGAGGTGCGTGCCAGCGGCTAATTTTTCGTAATCTCGGGATTGATTTTCAGGCGGGGGCGGGGCAGTCAAGGGCATAAACCCTCCGAAAAAAGGTTGCGAATGGAGCAAGATAGTCTCCCTCAATCTTGCTTAAAACGCAATTACTATTTCCGGTTAGCCAGATTCCTTGCTTGGAACGAGATGAATTCGTTTATTTTTTTTGACCTTTACGGAACAAGCTGGCCGAGCCGAATATATGCTCGCGAGTCAGCCTTGCGTTTGCCCCCGGAAATGGGCCTAATCGTTCGGTCGATCCCGGCGCTTTCCATTCCCTGTCAAATCGGTCGCGCGTGTCCTGCAGTTCTATCTTGGCTGCCACTGACTTGTAATTAGCAAGCAATAACTCAGCGGTTTTCGTACTCGTGCGGTAGAATTCTCGAATATCCTCTTTGTATTTCTCAGTGACCCGGTAAAGGACAACACCTGACCGTCCTTTCTTCTTTTGTTTTAGTTTTCCGGCCTTTACCATCTTTTGAAAGGTCTCTTTGCAAAAATTCCACGGCCAGTCCTCGTCGGGCCATCGTTTCTCCATCGCGTGCTGAGCGTCCGCAACGGAAAAAAGTGAAGGTCCTTTATTGTCGCCGAGCATTTCTTCAAGCGCGCACCAGTGTGTAAAGCCAGTGATCACGAAATTCCTCCAGCTCATGCCCGAAAAATTCGTGTACATAAATTCGATCTGGTGCGCGGTCAGGACGGCGAGCGTCTGCCAGTTTAATTTGTCCATCTGCGAAAGTTGCTCACTCACCTTCTTCTCCCTCCAGTCCCAATTCACTTATTAAGTCCGGGTTATCGGCTACAAGCTCCTCGAAAGAGGCTGTCGCGTCATTTATTTGCATCCGCGTCATCATGACGCGAACGGACTTCGCATATTGACGATAGTAGTCTCTGACGATTTCTCGAAACTCAGTTGTGATCCTATATTTGACTTTAATCTTGGCCGGGTCGTTGCCTTCAAAAAGACGGATGTGGCCTTTGGCCTCCATCTTTTCAAACGAACGCTTGACGAGCTTCCACGACCAAGTCTTGTCCATTTCGTCTGCGTCGACGTTATTTATGATGTCGGAAACCGCAAATGGCAGCGTCTTCCCGGTCAAAAGTTCATTAACAGCGATTTCGTGAATCTCCATCGTTACCCTGATTCGCGACCCTGCTAAGTAGGCAAAATTCTTGGCCCACGCCTCCTCAACGAGTCGATCCATCGCCCACAAATCGCGTAGTCCAATGCCAGAAAAGGAAATGTCTTCTTGAGAATGATGCGCATCAAGCATTTTCTTAATAGCCATTTTCCGCGAAAAGAAAGGGAAATTGGGGCTGTTTTGGGCAGTTTTTAGCCAATCCTTCCCTATTTCGCGCGATTAATGATAAAAGCCGCCCCCTGTAAGGTAAAAAAGAGACGTCACTATAAGAACAAAATAAAGACGAAACGTGTCCGACTTGCGCCAAATCGAAAACCGAAAACTGTTTGCAGCTATGTATTGTCATCGGTGTCCGTGTAATCCAAAAAAGTTTGATTCATCAAGGCTAGCGTTCGCGCCTTGTCTGAAGGCGACAAATTCCGAAAAGCCTCGAGAAGTTCGTCCCTGTCAATCGTTCCATACTGCTTTGGCCCTTTTCCCGACATAAGGTACTCGGTGCAATAACCGGTTTCTTGCGCGATCTTTTTTGCGGATCGCAGAGACAAAACATTCTCGCCCGTTCGCCATCGGCTCACCGACGATTCGGCTACCTCGCAAATCTCAACAAATAATTTCGTCCTACCCGGATCGTCCAGGTCGGCTGTTGCTTGTTGCAGTCGTTTCCATGCTTCGCTCGTTTTCTTTGCCAAAGCTAAAACTCCATTTGTCTTATGACTATTAATCATACGTTACTTTGAACGGAATTCACAAACTTGCTCAGAACGGAAGTTTCGTTTATCGTTGCAAAATGTCTCTTGCCTTAAACGCATTTTTTCGCACCTCGAGCGTTTCTCAATCCGAAGTTGCTCGGCAACTAAAGATCGACCAGTCCAACGTCAGTCGATGGGCGACCGGAAAAACCGAGGTGCCAGCGAAGCGCGCGCGGGAGCTGTCGAAAATCACTGGAATACCTCGGGCTGTCCTCCGGCCCGATATCTTTGCTTGACGATAAAGCTGCTTTTTTATCTCTAGCAAGTTCCTTGTCCCGGCCGAAAGGTCGGGGCTTTTTTCGAGAAACGATGGAAGGGCGCAAGTGATCGGGCATCGTAAAAAAGACCGATCAGGCGCTGCCGGATGTGACGTCCGAGCGGCAAATGCCCTCTCTAAAGCTCCGATTTCGATGGGGGGCTTTGGGGGGGCGCAACCGAACGATCTGAACCGTCAGCAATAGAAAGCAAGCGAACGAGAAGAAATGAGATGTGCCGATTGCAATAAACCATGTGAGTTGACCGAAATCACATTCGTCAAGGACGGCATGGTGCCGCAATCGACAATTAAACGTCACAAGGGATTATGCAGAAGTTGTTTATTAAGCGAGTCAACACCAGAGGTAAGCGATGGGATTGAACCAGAGCCAGTGCCAAGATTTTAAGCGGAAGGGTAAGCCTCGAGTTAAACGCGAGCATTGCGTCAAACTGTGGCACGCATTGGCCGATGGGCAATTTCACAAAGGCAAAGACCTGCCGATGAACAGCCGAATGATTCGGGCGGTGTGTGCGGAGCTTCCGAGCTTTTTCTTGTCGACACAAAACGGTTACAAACGCGCTGATTTCGCAACGGTCGACGAAATCGAAAACTCCATCGCTGATCTGCGCAGTCGCATTAATCACATCGATACACGGGCATCTGCGCTCGAGTCTGTGCTGGTAGAGCGCTGCCAGCCGCATCGACTCGCAACGGTCAAGTGATATGCAAGCGATGTCAGGAATGCAGGTTCAGGATCCAGGTCGGCTCGGTCAATCCCTACTATTTCGCAGGGGTCGGCACATTTTGGCTGTGTCGGACTTGCGTCAATCCAGTTCACGAAAGGTTTAGAGCGTGGCTACAAGCACAGAGGACAGGCTGACGAATATCGAAGCGAACGAGGCCGCGTTTCTCGAGACCATTTCGCAGATGGAACGCACGATATACGAGCAAGCAAAACTATCAGTCGAACTGCTCAACTCTTTGCACCTGGTAATGCAAACGGTCGTTTTGCTGATAGAGCAGAAATCGATTATCGATGGCGAAAACAAACAGACGTCGGAGGTCACGCATTGAAATGGAATTTATTCAAACGCAACCGGCAGTCAAATGAAGACTTCCTCGAAATTCCACCTTCGATTGAAACGGTTGTCAGCGAAAAAGAAAAACGCCGCCGGCATCGGTCAGGACATCAGCCCTGCCGTCTGTTGGCAAGGGAAAGGTCGGCAGGGCAGCGGTCAGGACAAGAAAAAGTACTTTGAAAAAGGAATAACCCCGTTAGACCGCGTCAAGATGATCCGAGCGCTGATGCCCGAAAAGCGTGGCGAAAATTACAACTCGCAACGATTGCAGTGGGTGGATGAGCTTCTTGAAATCGTGAGTTCGCTGGAAAGTGAGAATCTGAGGCTGCGCCGGAAAGTTGCACAACTTCAAGGCCGGGAAAAGCGGCGCGAAGCGTATGCAAAAAAGGTATGAAACACCTCGATCTGTTTTCAGGCATCGGCGGTTTTGCATTAGCCGTCAGGCGCGCGGGGTGGGAAACAGTAGCGTTCTGCGAGATCGACGAATTTTGCCAAAAGGTGCTCGCGAAAAATTGGCCGGACGTTCCAATCTTTTCGGATGTGAGAAAATTATATCGTTTTGCTACCGACCAGATTCCATGCCCGGACTGCGACGAGCCGTTTTGTGTGCTTTGCGAGCAGCATTTCTGGGAATGCCAGTGCATCGGCTGTTCAGAGTTTGATGATGAAGTCGGACAAATCGACATCATCACAGGGGGATTTCCCTGCCAAGATATCAGTGTCGGACATACCTGGGATGCAGCAAAGGGACTGGCTGGCAAACGATCCGGGCTGTGGTCAGAAATCGTCCGACTTACTGATGCGTTACGGCCAAAGTGGGTCGTCGCCGAAAATGTCGCCGCCTTGCGCTCTCGCGGACTTACACAGTGCTTGCAGGATCTCTGGTCGGTCGGGTATGACTGTGAATGGCATATTATCCCAGCGTCAGCCGTTGGTGCCGTTCACAAAAGGGAAAGAATCTGGATTATTGCCAACCCTGCGGGCGAGCGAGTGGAAAGGTTGTGGCCCGAAGGGTTCCCGATCCCACGATCACTGGACGAGGAACTTCTATCTGTCCGCGATTGCAACGGAAAGTGGAAAAGTGAGCCTGACCTTCGCCGAGCGAATGATGGGATTTCCAATCGGGTGGACAGACTTAAATCTCTCGGAAACGCAATAGTTCCCACGGTCGCTGAAAGAGTCTTTTCGGCTATTAAGAACGCGACGCATGATTAGCATCAAACTGCCGTGGCCTCCGACCGTAAATCACTACTACACCGTCGTTCGTGGCCGGAAGATTCTCAGCAAGCGCGGCAGACAGTACAAGACAGATTGTGCTGCGGAGATGCTGTTGCAGCGTCCACGTAAGGCTGTCGGCCGGTTGCAGGTTCGTGTCGATGCTTTTGTGCCAGACCGCCGCAAGCGCGATCTCGATAACATTTTAAAGCCCGTGCTTGACTCCCTCGGTAGTGGGCCAAATGCCTTGTTTGATGACGATAGTCAAATCGATGAACTTGCTGTTTATCGTCGGCCGGTCACGAAGCCCGGATTTGTCGAGGTTTGGGTTGGCGAAATTAAGTGACCGACGCTGCGTTCAATTTAAGCGACGAGATACACGTTAGGCTGGTGGAGTGGGGCGCGTGGGCGCGGAACCACAGGCTGAACCCCTCAACCGAGAACATGCTGGCGAAAATGATGCGGCGCAAAGATGAAGTCACAGGTGAGGCTTTATTACTGAACGATGATATGACGTTCGAGTACGAAGCAATCGAAAAGGCCATCGCTAGGATGCATCGCCTGGAAAAAGAAAAGCGGCTTAAAAAGGTGATAATGAAATACTACGTCGGCCTTCGTTCATATTTCGAGATCGCCGCCGAGATGCGAATCGACGAATCCGAAATCAAGCGATTACACCAGTTGTCCCTCCGCATTCTCAATCGACACTATTTTGTTGCCGAACAGACCTTGCGCAAAAAATCCCAATCAGTTAAGTAAGGATTCGTAGAGTAGGACAATTGCAGCCGCCCTTCGGGCGGTTTTTTTTTGGGAGAACCCTTTGCAGGACGTAATAATCGGCAAGCGCATCACGCTCGGAATGTCGATTGGTGGAATCATTACTTTTTTTGCCTACGTCTGGAACCTCAAAAACCCTGACGCGCAATTATCCGCACCAGCATTGCAGGGGCTCACGACGGCGGTCGTCGGCCTCGCACAGATTTTGGTTGTCAACCGCTACGGGGTAACAAGCGGCGGACAAAACGAACATGATCGCTGAGTTGTGGGGCCGAACGGAGCCTAGAAACAGAATCCCGAAACTTTTAACGGGCAGGACATTGCGCCCTACAAAGTTTGCCTTTTATCTCAGCTCAACGATCATTCTTTTAAATCAGGCGCTGGCCCAGACTTATGAATCTGTCAGGGATAGTCGCTACGAATGGCAGTGCGAAACACAAGCTGGCGAGCTGCTCTCAGGTCATACTCGTTTCGACAAGGCAAACCAGTCTTGTGTGAACCGGGCGTTGGCTGAACCAGGTACGGTTTACATTGTGCGTGGCGGCACGTACCGCGTCGTCGCTGATAACGAAAGCGTGGCAAGCGTTGCCGAGCCTGATCCTGTTCCTGACCCTGTTGTTGAGCCTGATCCTGTTGCGGTGCCTCTTGACGACAGCGTGGTTAAATTCGGCCCCGTTTCTTCAATCACGCAGTACCCGGGGAGCATTGCTGCACTGGCGCAAAACAATCTCCGATGGGAGATTACCTTTAACCTTAACAGGGTTCCTCGGCAAGTCGGCCTTGTGTCTCGCGACGAGAGCGGACGCAACGAGGGCGGACATCTCTCCGTGTGGGTCGAAAATCAGGTAATCACAGTTCGTCATCAGGACATATTTAGCGGTGCGGAATCAGTCAAGCTCGAATCGACGACAATGGTTGAGGCGAACCGCGAATACAAAATTGTCGTATCGGTGTCGACTGAGGATGGCATCGGCCTATTTGTTGATGGCGTGCTGGAGGATTTGAGTTCACTCGCCTTCGGGCTGGCAGGAAATGACCTGCCGCTAACGGTTGGCGGCTTGTGCTCGCGTTGCGATCAGGGCGTCGGCCCGAACGCAGAGATTGACGGCACCGTGTACCTTGAAATTCACGACGAGAAGATGGACTTGCCGCCTGTCGGATCTGCGGAACTTAGCTGGTCGGGACCAACGGAGCGCACTGACGGCACGGCGCTGTCTGCTAACGAGCTTGCGACCTTCACCGTATACGTCAACAACCAGCCTGTCATCGACCTCGAGGGCGATGTGACGGGCTACGAATACGTTTCGAGCGATCCCGGCGAGCACTGTTTCAAAGTGACTGTCACTGACACGGGAGGCTTTACATCGAATAAAAGCAACACCGTCTGCAAGGTTTTTTAATGAGCTGGAAAATCGAACAATCAAACGAAATGCTCGGCACTTTGTCGGACAGTGGAAGTTATGCGACCGCCGATGATGCGTTTGACGCGGCGTTCGATGCGGCTGGTGTATTTATAAAAGCCACCGTCGCTGGTGCCTATGCTGGAACGGATGAGAATCCTCCAACTAATGCACGACACAAAGTCTGGATCGAGAATCGAACTGGCGAAACACGCGGCGTAATACTGCGTTACGATTTCAACGACGGGGAGGGCTACGAGACTAATGAAATAAAATGGCTGGTCATTGAAATATGACTGCGCTCCACTATGCCCACGGGACGTCCACATCTAATGTAAATAGTACGTCAACAAGTTTTGTCGACATGTCGACAGGCTCTGACATCAATGCTGCGGATCTACAGGCATCCGAGGAATACTTGGTCATTGCGCGCACGATGCTCAATGGCAACAACGGCAATCAGCACTTCGAGATGCAGATCGAGGCTGGCGGCAGCGAGATATCGGGCAGTTCGTTATCGAACTCCCTGATCGAGCCTCGGCGAACGGGTGCCGCCTTCGGTCATGAGCAGATGTTTTTGCATCGCTACACGACACCGGGTACGCCTGTTGATATCTCGCAGCAGTTTAAAGCGGCCAGCGGATACACGGTTCAGTCGACCAGTCGCCAGATACTTGCGCTCAAGCTCGGCAGCGACAGTGACGCGCTGACAGAAAACTCGGGCTTTTACTGGAACGAAAACACCACCAGTCACACTTCGCTTGATGATAGTGCCTGGACGGACACCGCAACGCTTGAAATAGGCGACGGCTCTGCTGACTTTTTGATCCTTGCGGTCGTTCATGCCGAGGTCAATTCTACCTCTGCAAGTT
>Ga0208919_1000381_pt1 | contig 31107 bp, 42 predicted proteins | sample 4_EtaG_FD_184076 | JGI IMG/M metagenome (GOLD analysis project Ga0208919, IMG submission 184076) | Marine viral communities from the Subarctic Pacific Ocean - 4_ETSP_OMZ_AT15127 metaG (SPAdes) (version 3) | ecosystem: Environmental > Aquatic > Marine > Oceanic | place: Pacific Ocean | collected...
ACACTTTGGCGATTAGCTGCCCTGGGGTTTCCCATCAGGTAAGTTTGGATCTAACCCCAGACGGCCCCGCCCACTTTCAGCTAGAGCCCCCCGGTTACCTGCTACACCAGTGGTCGGCAACTAACGGTATGGTGACTCACCAAGGGTTTATCCAGCGCTATCCTGGCCCCTTCCCGTTTTTTGATGCGAACGGGCTGATTGATTAGGTCGTTAAACTGGGGGCGAGCGCTGTGTTATCTGTGTGAGCCAGCGCCAGCTCCCAGGCTTGTACCATCTGCTTTTTCTCTAATCCCCAGCGGTAACCACCGAGTGCACCGCTTTGTTGAATCACCCGGTGGCAGGGGATCCATAACGCGATGGGGTTAGCGCCCACTGCATTGCCCACTGCTCGGGACGATTTAGGTGATCCCAGCGCCTGAGCAATATGGGAATAGCTGGCAAATTGCCCCTCGGGGATCGTTAACAGCGCTCGCCAAACCGCTATTTGGAAGTTGGTGCCAGTGACGTGTAGCGAGACAGCGGTAGCCCCCTCTTCAGGCTCAGTAAACAGCCTTTCCACCGCATAGCGAGTGGACTCAGTGTTATGTTGAAAGGTGCTGCGCGGCCACTCCTTGGCCAACCTTGCCAGTAACTCCTCTGAATTAGTCGTATCGACAAACCCCATTCGGCAGATACCCCGGGGCGTTACCGCGACGAATAGGCGACCTAAAGGTGTTTCGTGAACGCCATAAGCGATCTCCACTCCTTCACCCTGGCGCTTATACTCGCCGGGCGTGACCGCCTCTAACTGAACAAAGTGGTCGTAAAGCCGCGAGCCACCGCTCAGCCCCAGGGTATGGGCGATATCCAGCAAAGAAGTGGACGAATGCATCAACTGCTTACCGCGCTCTAAGGTGAGTGCCTGCAAAAAGCGTTTGGGACTAATCCCCGCATAACGACAAAACAGCCGCTGGAAGTGGAAGGCACTCAAATGAACATGAGCAGCCACCGTTTCCAGATTGGGCTGTTCCGCCGCATGAGCCACCATATAGGCCATGGCTTTTTCGATACGCTCATAGTCATTCATTGGGTTATCTCTCTGGCCGTCGGGGCCGGGGCTGCTTAGTTCCTTTCAGCCTAAGCCTTCACGGGCGAGCTGCCGACCCGAATCTTGCGCACCGGCGGGTGATCAGACAGTTTATGTTTAAAAGAGGCGTTATGTTTAACAGACATTTCCACCAGTTTTCGCTAGGGTAATGCCCCGCCTCCATTGACGGTACACGATACGCCCATGCAAGACTTGATCAATGACATTGCAGCAGCCATGGCAAACGCCGAAGAACGCGGTAAGGTCGCAGACTATATTCCCGAGCTTGGCCATGTTGACCCACAGCAGTTTGCCATTTCGCTCGCCACGGTGGATGGCAAAGTGTACTCGGCAGGTTGTGCTACCACGCCCTTCTCGATTCAAAGTATCTCTAAAGTATTTACGCTGACCATTGCACTTGGGCAAGTGGGTGATTCTCTGTGGTCAAAAGTAGGCCGCGAGCCCTCAGGGGATCCCTTCAACTCCATCGTGCAACTAGAGCATGAAAGCGGCAAACCGCGTAACCCGTTTATCAATGCCGGGGCCATTGCGGTAGTCGATGCGATCATGATGGGCCACGAGCCCAAAGAGACACTTGGCGAGATTCTTAGCTTTGTGCGCTATATCGCCGATGACGACAGCATTTACTTCGACCACGCGGTGGCCGCTTCAGAAATGGCCCACCGCGACCGCAACGCCTCACTGGCGCACTTTATGAAAGCCTTTGGCCGCCTACGCCATGATGTCGATAAGGTGCTAGGCACCTATTTTCACCAGTGCGCTATCGCCATGAGCTGTGAGCAGTTGGCCCATGCCGGGCTATTTTTGGCCTCGGATGGTATCAACAAACCCAGTGGCATTCGCGTGGTAGCCCCCCAGCGCGCGCGGCGTATCAATTCACTAATGATGATGTGCGGGCACTACGACGCCTCGGGAGAGTTCGCATTTCGCGTCGGCCTGCCTGGCAAAAGTGGCGTGGGCGGTGGCATTCTGGCGATTGCACCCGGCCATGGCTCCATCGCAGCTTGGTCGCCGGGGCTGGATGCCTACGGCAACAGTTTTCTGGGCACCCAGGCGCTCGAAATGTTTGTGCAGCGCACCGGCTGGTCGGTTTTTGGGCATTAGCAGGGCAACGCTTTAAGCAACGATCTCAATTTTGTTCAATACCGCCCACAAGCGCTACTGCATTCTCCTTGCATTATCTGAGGAGAATGACAATGAGCGCTTCACCCCTGCTATCTTTGCTGCTACCCATGTCCGCCTTTGCCCTCGCAGCGCCTATTTCGCCGGGGCCGGTCAACATCGTTTGTTTGAGTAGCGGTACGCACTACCCTATTGCTAAAGGGCTTGTTTTTGTAACCGGCGCCACGCTGGGGTTTATCGCGCTATTTTTAGCCATCGGCGCGGGGCTTTACTCCCTGCTGAATGTGCTGCCGCTGCTGGAAGAGTTTTTACGCTGGGCAGGCATTCTGTTTTTACTCTATCTCAGCTATCAACTTTTACAGCACGATGGGCGCTTGCAGGAGAGAGGCGGCGTCAAAGCGCCAGGGTTTATGACAGGTGCCATGATGCAGTGGCTCAACCCCAAGGCGTGGCTGGCGTCTGCCGCTGGCATTGCCGCCTACACCACTGCTAATGAGCCCCATCTGCTATGGCTGTTCGCCGGCCTTTATCTGCCTATTTGCTGGCTATCGCTAGCCAGTTGGGTATATGCAGGCGCTTTTCTGAAACGCTATGTTCATCGTCCTATCATCTTACTGACGATTAACCGCGCACTCGCTATCTGCCTGGCGGCTAGCGCTATTGTCTTACTGGTTGAGTAGCGGGTAGCGGTACTGGTTGGGTGTCGCTGCTACCAGCCGCTTGAACGTCCTTTGAAAGTGGGGCTGGTCATTAAAGCCAGCGTTCAAAGCCGCCTCAACGATAGGTTGCCCTTGTTTTAACGCTTGCTGCCCCAGCTGAATGCGCTGATTAATCAGGTAAGCATGGGGTGTTAGTCCGAAGTGCTGTTTAAAGGCGCGAATCAGGTGCCCAGCACTATAGCCGGACTGCTCACATAGGCGTTCTAGCGATATATCAGCGCTACAATTGGCACGCAAATAGGCCGCGACCTGTTCTAGCGCACTGGGCGCTTGGGGCAATACCGCGGGGGATTCCTGAGCAAGCACTTGCATCATGATGGACAAGTATTCGACTAGCGCCGTTTGCTTATCGCTAATCTCGCGATGTTCATCCAGCAAACAAGCAGCCATATCGCAGTACCCGGCATAAAGCGCTGGCTGGGTAATGACGGCGGTGGCGATATCTTGCCAATACGGCGTATTCAACAGGCCCAATTGGTAACGCAATTCACTCAGCCACTCGGTATCGACGTAGAGCATCATGTACGCCCAGGGCTGGTTCTCGATGGGGTTGCAGGCATGCACCCAGTAGGGGTTCATCATAACGATGTCACCCGCACTAATCTGATGCGTCGCATCGCGATAGCAAAAAGTGCTTTTACCTGCGGTAATGGCCCCCAGCGACCAATGCGTATGGCTGTGCGGCGCATAGCAAACTTGTCGCGCGTCGCTAATCTTGCGCAGCTCCACATAGGGCATACGCGCATCGCGCCAGAAGATAGGTGACGAAATGGTACTCATGCTCTGCTCGCAATAGTTAAAAATAGCGATTCATTTCCTACGCTGAACAATAGCACAGCACAAGCACAGTATGGGCCGCTATACTGCTCTATACGCTAGATTGCATAGGAATGCGCAACGCCATATTAGTCAGGAGGACGCCATGGCCAACAGTATGAAAAACCGCAACCACTGGGATGCAATTACCCTTTATGCCCGCATGGGTTATGCCTCCCGCGGCATTGTGTATGTATTAGTGGGTAGCCTAGCAGCGCTGGCAGCATTTGGACAAGGCGGCCAAACAGAAGGCAGTCGTGGCGCCTTAGAACGTTTGCTCACCGCTCCCTTCGGTAAAGTCTTGTTAGCCATTATGGCCATCGGCTTGGTGGGCTACGCTATGTGGCGAATCATCCAGGCGGTTAAAGACACTGACCATCACGGCAACGGCGCCAAGGGGCTGGCAATTCGTGCGGGCTTATTGGCGAGCGCCATTACCCACACGTTGTTGTCTTTTTTTGCCGCCACGCTCATCTTTCAATTTGCGGGCTCTTCAGGTGATTCTGGTGGCGGTTCGCAAGGTGTCGCGGGCTGGCTGATGCAGCAGCCTTTCGGGCGCTGGCTGGTCGCTGGGGTTGGCCTAATCATGATAGGGGTAGGTATGGCCCACGCGCTTAAAGGCTACAAGGCCAAATTCGACAAACACTTCGCTATGCCACCACAAACGCAACAATGGGCCTACCCTATTTGCCGTTTCGGCTTAGTGATTCGTGGTGCTGTGTTTGTGATCGTGGGTAGCTTTTTTATCATCGCCGCTTATCAAATCAATCCCAATCAAGCAGGCGGTATGAGCGAGGTGTTTAGCACCCTGCGAAGCCAGCCCTTCGGTCAGTGGTTGCTTGGTTTTGTCGCGCTGGGACTTTTTGCGTTTGGCCTTTACAGCCTATTAGCGGCTGTCTATCGCCGCATTAATCCCGAAGTGTAGAGACCTGCATGGCCATAACATCCAAATGCACTAAGTAGTGGTTTGAGCGCATTAACCGCTCGAAGAATATGCTGTGTCTACTCGCCACCCTCTCCTTTCTGGAGACTATTCTTCTGCCCATTCCTATTGAACTGGTATTGATACCCTTGTTGCTGTTGCTGGTGGTGTAAGCCGTGAATCGGTGGCAACCAGCTAAATACCGTAATCTCGCTCGACTTTGGCGATACGGGTTTTGAAGTGCTGGTACCACTGCTGATGGCCTAGCCGCTGAGCTTCTTGATGCTCAGCATGGGCTTTCCACGCTTTAATAGATGCCAAATCGGCCCAGTAAGAAACTGTTACACCCACCTCATTGCGGGCAGACTCCACCCCTAAAAACCCCGGCTGCTGTGCTGCAAGCTCAACCATTCTTGCGGCCATTGCATCATAGCCGTTATCGACCTCGATGCGTAGTGAAGTGAAAATAACGGCGTAGTAAGGCGGTTCAGGGGTAGTGGCAATCAGGGACATGGCATCACCGGGATCCTTGGATCAGAGGCTTCGAAGCATATCCCATGAAACAAAAAATGTATTCAGGGAGCCCACTGCCAGTTGCTGCCAAACCGTACCACAGGCAGTGGGAAGAGCTGTGAGCCTAGGCGTCATCCTGCGCCTTACCAGGCGTCGCTGCCGTATGCTTGGCTTTCATATCCTTGAACGCTTCCATGATGTCCATGGGCAGCGGGAAAACGATTGTCGAGGCATTCTTGTTGCTCATGTCGCTCATGGTTTGCAGGTAGCGCAGTTGCAGCGCAGCAGAGTTTTCCTGCATGACATTGGCCGCCTCGACCAGTTTCTTGGATGCTTGCAGTTCCCCTTCAGCGTGAATCACCTTAGCGCGACGCTCACGCTCCGCCTCTGCCTGGCGCGCAATGGCGCGAATCATGCTCTCATCCAAATCTACATGCTTAATTTCAACATTGGCGACCTTGATACCCCACGCTTCGGTTTGGGTATCGATGATTTCCTGGATATCGTCGTTGAGCTTATCGCGCTCGGAAAGCATCTCATCCAGATCATGCTTACCCAGCACGGAGCGCAAAGTGGTCTGCGCCAGTTGACTGGTCGCCTGGGTAAAATTCTCGACTTGAATGATTGCCTTTTCTGGATCGACGACGCGGAAATAAAGCACCGCATTAACTTTAACGGTGACGTTATCCTGAGAGATTACGTCCTGTTCCGGCACATCCATGGTAATGACGCGCAGATCCACCACCTCCATCTTCTGAATGGCGGGGATCACAATGACTAGCCCAGGCCCTTTCACTATCTGATAACGCCCCAGAAAGAACACTACGCCGCGTTTATATTCTGGCAGTATGCGAATAGAGGCAGCGATCAACATCACCACCAGCACGACAGGAACTAAATACGAAATAATCATTGGACACCTCGTTTAGCTGTGGGTCGGTTATGTCAGAAAGTGGGCACTAGCGGGGCGTCACATATACCGTCAAGCCATCAAGGCGCACCACCACAAGCTTCTCACCTCGTTTGACTGGCACATCGCTTACTGCGTTCCAGCGCTCGCCATGCAGCCTTACATGGCCGCTGGTCTCAAAATCATCCAGTGCAACCGCATCTGCGCCGATTAACTGCTCCGCGCCAGTGTGTGCCGGACGACGGCGCAGCGTTGCAAAGCGTGTTAACGTCCATAGCATTAGCCCCCCGGACATCAATGCCACACCACCGATTAGAGGTAGCGAAATGGCAAGATGCTCCGCGTCCATCAGCATTACCGAGCCAAGTACAAAGGCAATGATGCCGCCAACCCCCAGCACGCCGAAGCTAGGCATAAATGCCTCACCCACCATCAACGCCAGCCCGACCACCATCAGCGCAAGCCCGGCGTAGTTAATCGGCAGCACCTGAAACGCAAACAGGGCGAGCAGCAAGCAAATCAAGCCAATGGTGCCGGGGAACAGGCTGCCGGGATTGGCCAGCTCGAAAACCAGCCCGTAAAAGCCGATGACCATCAAGAAGAAGGCTATGTTGGGATTAGTGATCAGCGATAGCACCTGGGTGCGCCAATCAGGGTCGAAGCGTTCAATGGTGAGGCCTGCGGTCTCAAGCGTAGCATCGCCACTTTCCATGACCACGCTCATGCCGTCAATCTGCTCAAGGAGATCGTCAAGATCGCGCGCCACCACATTGATGACGTTCTGCTCCAGCGCCTCGCTGGCAGTGAAATTGACCGCATTGCGCACGGCCTCTTCAGCCCAATCGGCATTGCGATCATGGCGTTCCGCTAGGCTGCGAATAAAGCTCACCGCATCTTCCATCACCTTGCGTTCCATGGCGCTGCCCTCGCCATCCGACTCCTCAGCCGAATTATCTTCTTCGTCTTCATCGCTGCCGAGCAGCCCACCGCCCATCTGTACCGGCGTGGCCGAGCCGAGATGCGTCGAGGGGGCCATGGCAGCCACGTGGCTACCGTAAAGTAGATAGGTGCCCGCGCTTGCCGCTCGCGCACCACTGGGGAAAACGTACATCACCACGGGAATGTCAGCGTTGAGCATCTCGCGAATCATGTCGCGGGTGGTGTCGACCAACCCGCCGGGGGTATCGAGCTCGACGATCACCACCTCACTGCCCTGCTCGCGGGCTTTATCCAGCCCACGCTCAAAGTAGTCCTTGGTAGCCGGGCCGATGGCGCCTTCAATATTAAGCACCAGAACGCTTGGTGAAGCGCTTTGTGCCATGGCCTGCCATGTAAACGACATAGTAGCCATTAGCAAACCGGCAACCATCAACCAGAGCCAGTGCGGTTTGAGAGAAAGGGTTTGCATACCCACTCCTCGCATTCAACGCCTTGAACATTCCCGTCTGAATCTGCAGCCTATCCATAGCAACATACACAAGGCTATCTACTCAACGTAGCAGCCAAATTGAGCTTCGTCATGAACAACGTGATGGCAGGATTCGAGGGAAAAAGGAGCCTGAACCAAGGCGATGCTGCAAACCAGAGGTGGTTGCAATATTTTTGAGGAGTCGGTTAGTTCAAGTAATAACCACTAACTTTCCACGTGCCCTCTTCCAAGTGAGGAGTGATGGTTTCCGTAATCTGCGATGATCTGTTTTCAAAACGTGTTTGGAACGTCAAAACCGCGTAGTCATCTCTTGGAGCCCCAGGCATAGAGGTTTCGCGGACAACGCTTACTCGCCGACGCGACTGAACCGCACCAAAGTCACGACGCGCTGCACCAATCGTCCGTTCTAACATGTGCGGTGAAAGCGGCTTTTTTAGTAGTGAAGATGACGATTCCCATGCCTGCTCATACTGACCACTATCGATGGCTTCTAGCCACGCCAACGCCGCCGCCTCTGCCGCACTCGAGTTTGCCTGCGCTTGGTTAGACAGAATGAGAAGCAAGGTGATGATAAAGATCAGCATTTTCGGCATAACGGGCACTCTCGGCATTTAGCAACGACCAGAGAAATCTCGATGGTCTTAGGTATATATCGGTCATCGTCAGAGTTTCTTTAGGGCTGCAAGATGTATTTGCGTAATCGTTAAACTCCAAGCTGTGCCTGCTTCTCAAACCCTACTCGCTCGTTTACTATGCGCCACCCACCCTATTTCAGTAGCCACTATTAGGTCACTATGTCCGTCAATGCCCTCTATACCGACCTTTCTGGCTACTACGATTTGATGTGCGTGGATATCGACTATCAAGCGCAAAGCCACGCCATTCGCAGGCTGCATCAGATTTTCGGTAACGGCGGAACGACACACCTAGATTTAGCCTGTGGCACCGGCCCACACGTGCGCCATTTTATTGATTTTGGATACGCCAGTAGCGGGCTTGATATTAATCAACCCATGCTGGATATTGCCACCACGCGTTGCTCAGAAGCACACTTCACGTTGCAAGACATGAGTGACTTCAAGGCCAACGAGCCTCAAGACTTAATCACCTGCTTTTTATACTCAATCCACTACAACGATGGGATTGAAAAGCTAAAAGCGTGTATATCCAGTGCTCATTGTGCCCTCAAGTCTGGTGGTATTTTCTGTTTTAACGCAGTCGATAAAGACAAAATCGATAACGCTTTATCTGTTAAACACAGCGCCCAACAAGAAAGCGATTTATTCACGTTCCGCTCGGGATGGCACTACAGTGGCCAAGGTGAAAAGCAGTCGCTTAGGCTCAGCATTGAAAAAGCCAACGCTGAAGGAACACAGCTATGGAACGACGAACACCCCATGGTAGCCGTCAGCTTTGCGGAGTTAAGCGCACTATTAGCGCCTCACTTTGAGGTTCATGTGTTTGAACACAACTATGAAAAAATCATCCCCTGGGATGCCACCTCTGGAAACGCTATTTTTGTCTGTGTGAAGGTTTAATCTCTCCTACCAATTACTTCACTAGTAGGACAAGTCAGCTTTAAGCATCGAACCTTATCTGATCCCCCTGCTTGCTTGGGCTGAAGACTCGTAGAACCTGTGTGTCGAGGGGTCTTTAGACCTCGTCATAAGCGCCGCTTTACAACATTCAGCTTGCTGGAAAAATTCTATAGCGCACTTAAGAATGGCCTTCTACGGTACAGATACTCATCATGCCATTATCAGTGAAGGTACTAACGATGCATCCCCCCTTTATGATATTGAACCAAAGACCCGCGGCAATTCCTCATCCACTACTGAAGTTGCCTCATCCCTGCAAATAAAAATTAATTCACTGCGTCTGTGACCAATAGTCATTTCTCTTTGAATCTAGGAGCCAGTATATGAACGTTCTGATTCAGAAAGGCTTTAACCTTGAGAAGGCTGGGCCTGTCGCTAAGCTATATGAAGAAGCTTTCGGCGCTAAATTCGCGAGCGCAATACCTGACAAGGCTAAGCGCATTCAATTACTCTCCGACTGTTTTGTCCCTGAATTTTCCTTTACTGCCATCTTTGAAGATGAGGTCATTGGGCTAGCAGGGTTTCAGCAGCCCAATGGTTCGCTAACGAGCGGAATCGGGATGAAACAGCTGATAGGCAAGCTTGGAACATTGAAAGGGCTCTGGGCATGTCTGGTGTTCAGCTTATTCGAGCGCAAGCCAAAATCTCAAGAATTGGTGATGGATGGGATTGCTGTCGATAGCCGATTCCGAGGGCGAGGCATAGGTTCCAGACTCTTGGATAGCATTATTGCACATGCCGTGGATAATGGTTTCGAGACGATCCGCTTAGACGTTATCGATAGCAACCCGAGAGCAAGGAGGCTGTACGAGTCCAAGGGATTTATCGCCGTAAACGAAGAGCATTTTCCCTACTTGAAATGGTTAATCGGCTTTTCTGGGTCAACAACCATGGTGTTGAAGGTAGCAAGTTTAACTTAGCAGACAATGCTCGCCCTCTCGAAAGCATATCCCTTCAGAGGTGAGAGCCTGGCGCCTAGATGTTCATTCATAATCGCCATTGTCAGATATTACCCTTCGGCCACACATGGCCGAAATTGCCCCCTTTGTGACCGCTTAACGCATCGTTGGCAGAATGCGTAACAGCTAATCTGTAACCTCACTTCAACACGATGAGATTAGCCATGACCCAGCCTAAAACCGCATTACTATTAATTGATGTTCAAGCCTCGTTCCCTGCCCGCGATTACTGGGTAGAAGCACTGGCTCAGGCGTGGCGTCCCAAGCAGCGTGCGGTGCTGAACGCAGCCCAGACCAACGATATACCGGTTGTGCGCATTCTGCATGAGGCACCTGGCAGCCAAGGGGCTTTCGACCCTGACGGTGGCCTTATTCGTCCGCTTGATGACTTTAACGATGAAGTGACGGTAACCTTTCATAAACGTGCGCATAACGCGTTCAGCGATACCTCACTAGAAAGCTGGTTACGGGAGCGAGGCATTGAACGGCTGGCGATTAGCGGTATTCGTACCGAGCAATGCTGCGAAACCACCGCACGGGTGGCGTCGGATTTAGGGTTTAGCGTCGACTTTATCAGCGATGCTACCCTAACGTTCCCCATGACACGCCACGGCATCACCTGGTCAGCAGATGATATTAAGGCGCGCACCGAACTGGTACTTGAAGACCGCTTTGCGCGTATTATCAGCACACAAGACATGATCAACGAATGGCAAAACCCCCGTGAGTGAAGAGCAACACAATAGCCAACCGCCATCCACAAGAGCCACCACCTTGCGGGTGGCGGTACTGATGATGCCCGGCCAAGTGCCACTTGATTTGGTTGGCCCACTTCAGGTCTTACAGTGTGCTGACCGGCTTTCGATAGACATTCAGGTGCGCTATCTCGGCCCCAAAGCGGCCATGCAGTGGCTAGGGCCGCTGACCCTTAGCGGCATCGATCCCTTGCCTGAACAGCTTCCTACTCAAGATTTACTGCTTATTCCTGGTCAGTACCGCAATAGCCTTGAGCCATTAGCGCAGCAAGAGTGTGTTGCTTGGCTCAAAGCGAATGCCCACTATGCAGATACGCTGATGACCGTTTGCTCGGGCACGCTATTACTGGCAGACGCGGGCCTGTTAAAGGGAAGACGCTGTACCACCCACCACGCGCTAATCGAGCAGTTACAAGCCAAAGCCCCACAAGCAAAGGTACAAAGTGATTGTATTTTTACCGAGGACGGGCGCTATTTAACCAGCGCGGGGATTTCGACCGGCATTGATACCATGCTGTACTGGCTTACCCGTGCTTGTGGCCATTCACTGGCCTTGGCGGTAGCGCGAGAGATGGTGCTGTATCTTCGCCGCAGTGGTCAGGAGCCTCAGTTGGGTGCCTGGCTTGAGGGCCGCAATCATGTGGATGAACGGCTGCATCGCGTTCAAGATGCAATATGTGCCGCCCCTTCGCAAACCTGGCGTATCGAGACATTGGCGGCTCAGGCAGCCATGAGCGAGCGTCATTTCCGGCGCCAATTCAAAAGCCTCACCGGCATGCTGGTGGGCGACTACATTATGGGGTTGCGCCTGCAGCGAGCCAAAGCGTTAATGACCGAAACGACATGGACGCTAGCGCGTATCGCCGAAGCATCCGGATTCGGGGATGAGCGGCAGCTAAGGCGCAACTGGGCTCGCCAGGAAAATACGCCGCCTAGCGTGTGGCGGCGGGCCTGCTCCCAAAAACTGCTTGATTGAGGCAATAAGAGCTACTATTGGTAAAACCTATCGCTGACTGACGCCATGAGTGACCTCATTCTACCAAGCGACACTGACTATCTAAACTTCCGGCATCGCCTGCCTGATAGGCGATTAACGCCTTGGGTTCAATGCTTTTGGTCAATGGGAACTCCAGGTCACCTCACTGAACCCAGAACCGAAAAGTTCTACCCCGATGCAGGGGCTAGTCTTAGCATTAAACTCTCCAGCTCCCGCCCCCTCATCACGCTCTGTTTCAACAGGCGAACGTTAATAGAAACACTCGACACAACCACACCCTGTTTGGGCATTCGCTTTAAAGCGGCAGGTGCCCACAGCTTGCTGGGCTTACTACCCGAAGCATTCACAGATACACACTACCGCTTGGATAACGAGCTTGAACCATTAGGATTGCAAGGATTAATACCTGTGGTAGAGCGCCTCTACCAGTCGGACTCGCAACAGGGTTTACGCCTGCTGGAAACATGGTTGTTACATCGACTAGAAAGCCAGCCACCCGCCAATAGCCGTATCACTAAGATTGTTCAAGCCATTGGAGCACTTCAGCTTCCGCCCCAACAGTTAGGCGCCACGCTAGGGTTTACTCGACGTACCCTGGAGCGCAAATTAAAACGCGAGGTGGGCGTTACCCCAGGCCAATTAGTGGCCTATGCCCGGCTGAACCGAGCCCGCCATGGACTGCTTGCAACCACGCTGCCCCTAACGGAAATAGCCCTGCAATGCGGCTACTATGACCAAGCTCACTTCACCCATGCCTTCCAATCACTCGCCTATGAAACGCCCGCCGCCTATCGCAAGCGCAAACTGTCGCAAATTTACAAGGCGTAAAAAAACCTCGACGTTAAGCTGAGCTCTCAACTTACTCACCGAGGTCACCCACATGTCTACTCGTATCTCTCAACAGTCTGTATATCGCCTTTGCCCCCGCCTAGCTAAGCACCTGACGGCACTAGGCGACGTTGCCCCAGACTCAACGGTTGATCGCTCGATAATCCACTTGGTCAACCTACGTGTTTCGCAAATTAATCACTGCTGCTTTTGTCAGCACATGCATTCGCAAGAGGCCAGAGACGATGGCGAACACCAGGTTCGCTTAGACGTATTGCCTGCTTGGCGTGAAGCCCCCTGCTTCAGCACACAAGAGCGCGCCGCACTCGCCTGGGCCGAAGCACTAACACTGGTCAGCCAGCAAGCGGTGAGTGACAACGACTATCAAAACGCCCTAGCTGCGTTTGGTGAGCAGGGGCTAATTGACCTCACCGCCATTATTGTCCAAATCAACAGTTGGAATCGGGTATCGGTGGGCTTTCAGTTTGCACCGGACATCAGTATTTAAGCACTGTGAGGCTCTTGAAAGTAATAGTTCAGATAAGGAAATAAAATGAACAGTGAGATAGCGCAGCATCAACAGCTACCCAACCTACTCGGTCTCTTATCAAGCTTATTTTTCTTCTTTGGCAGTCTTTTGTTTCTTCCCGCTTTTGCGAGCTACGCAACCGTAGGCGTATGGTGTTTTGTAATGGGCTCACTGATCATGTTCATTATTTACGTGATGAGTATGAGAGATACTGGTAAGAAGCGCGGCTAATAGAGCACACATACGAAAGTAAGAAACGTCGGTTATAGCCGCTGGGTTAGCTACCCAGCGGATTGCTGACTGTAATGCCTTTCAATATTGGCTGAAACCTTACCCCAGGCGGAGGATTTCACTCTAGCTTGATGTCGCTCAAAAGAGTCTCGGTCAATGAACTCTTCATACACATCAAATCGATAGGGGTTAATAGTGCCTTGAACAACCTCAAAAACGAGGCAGCCGGGCTCAGACAGGGTTAACCGCTTATGGTTGATGAGCTCTGCTTTAACAGCGTTCAGATCCGGCTCGGGGACGATGATAAATCCTTTCAGTATGACCTTTGGCATTGATTTCCTCGGCGCAGAATCTGCCAACTGCGCTAATGATATGGTTCCGCAACAGTCCATAGGCAGGCATGATGGCCTTGTTATCAAGTGTAATTTACTGCATGATTTTGACATTGCCGTTTCCATGAGGCTGGGTAAATAGATGAATACAGCGCAACTTGAAACCATCACGAACGAAGCAATGACCCTATCGGAGAAAGAGCGAGCTAAACTCGCTCATGATTTGATAGCAAGCCTGGATGGTATGGCTGAAATCAGTGTATCGGAAGCTTGGGACGCGGAGATATGTCGCAGAATCAATGAGATTGAATCTGGCAAAATCAAATCTTTAGATGTCAGTGAAGCCCTTGAGCGTGCCAGAGCTCGGTTAAGGAACTGATTTTGATAGTAAAGGTTAGTCCAGAGGCTTCAGAAGAACTGATGGAAGCCGCAGCTTGGTATGAACTCGAATCACCGGGGCTTGGTGAACAGCTTATTGATACCTTTGAACAAGCTACCACAAAGCTAAGCGCACCAAATCCACCACTGGTTCCTGTAATAGGCGAAGCACGCAAACGTGGCGCAAAGCGCTTCATCCTTCAACAATTCCCGTTTTCCCTTGTGACTGTTTCCAATAACCAAACAATTACCATTGTTACTTTCGCCCATCACTCGAGAAAGCCGGGCTACTGGCATAATCGGGTTAGCCCATAATGCCACTCATCGCGCACCTATCGCTTTCATTTCATTAGTATGAAGTACGCCCCTCTACTGCTGAGTTAACCGATACTGCCTCACCGGACGGCCATGAAATTCAAGATTATCGAACGCAGAAAAACCGGCTTTCTCTGCGACATTAAGCGACGCAACATTCTCAGGCTCAATAATAACCACCACCGACGATAGCTGCTTTTGATTAAGTGCATTATGGAGTACCGCTTGCACTGACTCAGACGCCAGCCCCTGCCCCCAGTACCGTTTGGCTAGCCGATAGCCTAGCCCCATCTCCTCAACACCATTGACCTCTTCGGGGCTGATACCACAAAAGCCAACAAGATTTCCAGAATCCTTCTCTACTAAGGCCCACGGCCCGATGCTGTGAGCTGCATAGCTCTCCAAACACCACTCGATAAACCGCCGAGTCGCCGTTTCATCGCAAACGCCTCGAATCGAATATTTCATCACCTCAGGGTCGCTGAGGATATTGGTCAACTCGGGAACATCGTCTAAGGACAACGTTCTTATAACCAGCCTCTCCGTTTCACAAATTTGCACCCTTTCCTCCTTGTTGATGATGCTCTCGGCAAGCGCTAGCTCCGAACCCGATTGATTTCCGGCAGGAGTGTGCCTTTACTGAGCCTAAGCCCTCGGCGTTTGGCAAAAGCTACCAAAAGTGGGGACAGCTCAAGGAAGAGGTTAAGCGTCGCGATGGTGTGGCGAAGAGTCTGAAAACTCAACGATAGCTTCAATTTCCACAGCAAACCCCTTCGGCAATGAGCCAACCCCAATGGCAGAGCGTGCATGCTCACCGCGCTCACCAAGAACGGCCACAAACAGGTCGGAACAACCGTTGATGACTTCAGTGTGATAAGTAAAATTAGGATCAGCATTGACCATACCAAACACCTTCACGACACGCTGAACCCGATCAAAGTCACCCAGCGCTTCTTTAATGAGCGCAAGGAGATACAGGCCAACCTCTTGAGCGTACATCCGAGCCTGCTCAACAGTGACTTCCTGCCCAACTTTTGGGACAACAACTCCCCCTTCTCGCAACGGAGCCCCCTTACCTGACAGATAGAGCATGTTGTCCGAAATGGCATAGGAACGAAAGTTGCCCCTTGGCGTGGTAACGACGGGTAGTTCCAATCCCAACGAACGGATACGCTCTTCCACGGTTGATTTCATTACAGGCTCCAAGTATTTGCTGTTAAGGATTTTGTGACTACGCGCACTGGTGCTGGTTTATTAAAGATCTAGACGATAAACATTCCACTTCTTGATCTCACTGAAACCAAAACACGATATAACAGACTTAACCATGCTAGTTTAATTAAATATTCGTCCTGATTTTGGCAGCGAGATCCGTTAAAATGTTATCGTCTTCACGTTTATAGTCATGGGACGAAATATAGCCTTCATACCGATCAAAATATTTGTTCACGCTAGACGCAATAGGCTTGAACGCCGAATGTTGACCCGTCCCGTGCATAGGGAATAGTTTCGCATGTAAATGATCCACTCCATAACCCTCGAATATCATTCCCGTACGACCAACATCATCCAATACTTCATCAAGCAGCAAAGCCACTCGCTTTGAAGCCAATACTAGCGCCGTAACGACATCATCATCTTGAGCAAACAGGTAGCTTGGAACATGATGCTTCGGAATGACCACTGAAAACCCAGGTGTATTCGGATAAATGGACAGAAAGGCCAAGTGATTTGCGTCCTCCCATATCTTGTGACATGGAACGTTACCAGCCACGATCTCACAAAAAACACAGCTCATGTTCACTCCTTGATTTCACTTTATACTCCGTTGTTCAGAGACAGCCCAGGTAGAGCGATGCGGTAAAAGGTCAGACTACAGATCAGATCCATGATTGATGCCGTCGCTAACCGGGACACCTTCCAAATCACAGGGGTTAACGCCTTCTAAGCACCCAACATTGAATCCATACACATTGGAGTTCAAGCGCGTTTGGTGATGAGTGTAGATGCCGCAATTTGAGCAGAAGTAGTATTTAGCGAAGGCTAACTCAGAGCAAAAGCACCCCGAGACTAGCTTTTATTAACCCCTGAACTCGTAGTGGAAAACGTCCCTATACTCCCCGTTCAATTGAGGGGCTTGATAAAACTTTTTGGTTCTTGTCGTGAATCTAAACCCTGCTTTGGCTAAAGCCATTTGTGCAGCGACGTTCTCGACGTCAGTGAAGGTGTTAACTCTTATTGCGTGATCTTCTGCGAGCAAGTGCTGTGCGGTAAGTACCAACGCCTCTGCTGCGTACCCGCAACCTCTATATGGTCGCCCGATACCAAAGTGAACAACCATTGAGTCTTTACTTTTTACAACGGTTATCAGCCCTATGGCACCTCCTTCCCTGATAGCATCTACAACCCAAATACACTTGCCTGTTAACGCCATACTTTCAGGAACGGAAAGATTTTGAAGCATCTTTTCAGTTTGTTCGATTTCAGTGTGAGGGTGCCGTGCAAGGTATTTTGTTGAGCCTAAATCCCCCGTATAGCTTTTAAAGATTGGGGCAATATCTTCAGGCCAGTAGTACCTCAAAACTAGCCTTTTGGAAGCCGTAATCATGTTTGGATCCTTTACGTCGCCACAACAGCGCAGTTCCATTGCTTCCGTACGAAAAGGCTTTAATTTATATCATCTTTCAGGCGATGAATATGGATGGAGTATCCCAAAGCAACCTCGATACCTGGATTTAACCAACCGGGTAGGCACTCTGCACTAGCACTTCCTAGCTCTCCGCTACAGATCAGATTCATGGTTGATACCGTCGCTAACCGGTACACCATCCAAATCACAGGGGTTAACGCCTTCCAGGCACCCGACATTGAATCCATACACAGTGGGGTTCGAGCGCGTTTGGTGGTGGGTGTAGATGCCGCATTTTGAACAGAAGTAATGCTTTGCGACACCTGAATTGAATTGATATAGCTTTAGATGCTCAGCACCGCGAAGAATGTGAAGACCGCTCAATGGTACATAGGCCATGACAGCACCTTTGCGCCTACAAATAGAGCAGTTACACCTTTTCAGGTCAACAAGACCATCAGGCAGATCGAGTTCGAGCTCCACCATGCCGCAGTGGCATGTAGCCCTGTGCCTAGGTTGAATGTTAACTCCGCCCACTTGCTTGACCACAGCTTTCCCCCGTATCTATCGCTGGCGAGGCGTTTTATAAGTTAGCATCAACTTCCTTCAGCCCTAGAAGCACCGCTGCGCCAATCAAAAACGATCCAGATACCTTACCTAAGTACTGGCGCGCTGATGACTTTAGTTTCGTACTAACCCATTCAGCTGATTTACCGTAGGAAAACAAGAAAACCGCATCCATGATGAGATACGTGGCACTCAGTATCGCAAACTGATGCAGAAGGGGCTCAGATGGGTTAATGAACTGTGGAAAAAGAGCAGCGAAAAAAATAACGGCTTTAGGGTTTGCGGCTGAAGTGATAAAACCTTGCCAAAACAAGCTTTGTTTCGACCGCCCCTGATTCGCCACACCTACATGGCCCCCACTCTTTGAGAAGATCAACCTTAGGCCTAAGTACGATAAATATGCCACCCCCGCCCACTTCACAACGATAAAAAAATCACTGGATTGCTGAACAATGCTCACCAAACCTATCGAGGCGACAATCATTTGTAAAAAATTGGCTGACAAATCGCCAGCAGCGGTAAATAGCGACCGTTGGAAGCCATTGCTAACGCTATTGGAAAGCATCAAAAGCTGGCTAGGGCCCGGTGTACTCATCAAAATGAATACGGTGCTGACATACAGAAGCCAAATTTCCGTTCCCATATCCCCTCACTTTTCAAAATTAAAGTGTGTAACGCCCGCAGAATCAACGATCTAAGACTGAACCTCAAAAGGAGAAATAGCCGTACCTTGGTTGTAAACCATTTTCCAGTCACTTCCCTCTTTCCGCCATATTGACTTTCGCCGAGAATAGCTTGTACCTAAGCCATTTTGACGACTGATAGCAACCCTATAAAAGAGCTGAATAAGATCAGAGCTCAATCTCCGGTGCTCAAAGTCCTGAGATATGGCCGACCATGCGGACTCCTGCGACAAACAATCAAGGACACTATCTAACCCGAAAAAATCGCCTGATGTGCCGATCTCCAGGAAATCCGAGGATAGCAGAGACCGCAGCTTCGCCGGTGACCTGCGCACCTCGAAGCTAAGCAAGGCTCTCTCCTTTTCTATCAGATCCGCTTCGATTTCCATAGCCGATTACCCTAACATCTGAACTCGACAACCTCCCGCGGCTCCTTGGTTAGAGCCTGTAGAATGGATGGTTAGCTCCCCTTTTCCTTGAGCAAGTCGACATAAGCGCCTTCAATGAGCTGGGATGACTCGATACCGAGCCGATCCAATAAGTGGTGCGCGACTTCCACACCGGGCTGTGATGACTCACTGGAGGAAAGTACCACTTCAAGTTCAAGAAAGTGCCCAAGGCCCTCCACTCTATCGAGATGTACACGAGTCCTGTCAACAAGATACAGCGTGCGATGTTTTCGAACACGGCCAACTTCACCATAAGCCAGCGAAAGCGTCTCTCGCAACGCCTCAGGCTCATCGGTTTGCGAGCGAACGTAAAACGATTCTTTCGGGCCTGCCTGATTGGCGCGCAGGTAAAAAATGAGTTCGCCGTGCTTTTCTGAAAACACCCGAAGCTTCAGCCGACCAGCCTCACAATGGAAGAAGGTATCGTCTTGCACTATCTCAGTAGGCCCATTGTCCGCGATCTTAGCCACCCTGGACTCGAGCGCTTCGATGTTGTCGATACGTGCTTTGATCTCAATATTTCTGGCCATGGTAAGTGCCTCCGCCGCTTTCGTTCGGTGCAAACCCTTGAAATCTGCTGGCTGGTCTATCAAGAGTCAATGCCCAGTGGGCAAGCAAAACTACAACACTGCCTTTAACAGTTTATAAAACTCATCTAACTCTTTCTTATCAAGTGGTTCAAGCAATGCGGCAGAAGCATGTTTAAACGAAACTTGCGCATCTTCATAAATTTTTGTCCCAGCAGTGGTAAGTGCCACCAGGCTGACTCTGGCATCACGAGGGTTTTCCTGCTTCTTAACCAGCCCTATTTTCTCCATAGGATTTAAAAGGCGAGTAACCCCTGATGGGCTCAACCCAACCTGTTCAGCAAGATCGCTACGGCGTACTTTTTGATTGGGTGCGGTGTATAGCTGATTGAGAACCAGATAATCGGACAGGCCAATACCATGCGCGGAAAGCGCACTGCCAATCCGTTTTTGGATTTTACTTTGCAGGTTGATGACACTTAACACCAATCCTGCCTCTATATTTTCCGACATAGTCATTACTCTTGCGCGATGGTTGATCCCACAAATATATACTCAAATGATTGCGCAGTCAAACATATTGCAAGCAAATGGTCGTTAGCGGTTATTGATGACCGAGTGAAATGCCAGGTTAGCTGCTCTCATGCATGTATGCACGAGGCTGACTCTCCTAATTCATGACAAAGAGAATTAGAATCCGTCCTTCATCTTCAGGATAAAATGCGACACGAAGGCACCACTGCTTCCCATTTCGAGAAAGGCACTAGACTTTGTACGAAAAGTCGGCGAGCGAAGGTCAGGCAAGGCAAAAAACGGCGAAAAAGCGGAGTTTACGGAGTGTAAATGAGCATTTTGAGCCGTTTTTTAACGCAGCATGGCCGAGCACAGGCAGTTTTCGTACAAAGCCTAACGCTAAAGCCTACCTTCACCGATGCTTATATAGCGCAATTTTGCTGCCTTCATTCCCAAAAAATTGAATTAATTGTTTTCTAGGCTTTGAAGTTGGGTGGAGTGTCCCAAAGCTGCACCTCGATATAGAGCTCAAAATCTGTTTCCCAATAGCGCTCGTAAGGAATCTCGTGATCATTGACAGGGATTCCGAAGCGTGTAACGAGCCTACTCACCTCATTAAGCAGAAACACTTGATTGTAGTAAGGCTTGTCGTCTCGGGTTAGCGCAATAAAGCTATCCGGGTAAGTCAAAGACGTTACTTCGGGATCGAGCTCAGAGAGAGGGATTCTAAGCTCACCTTGGTTTGCGTTCAGGTCACGAAACCAAGGGGATTCTCCAAGCACTAGATAGAAGGGATGATCGCGGCGCGGTTTACCTCCACGCGCAACGAAGAGTTCACGCAGCCGAGCCTCAACCTCACGTCGGACTCCTATGTAATTCCTACCGTAGCGCCGCCGGTAACCGGGATCACGCTGATGACGAGTTAGGATATCTTGAAATACAGGATCTTCCGAGCCAGCAGGAAGCTCTGAGAGACTCCGAAACGGGCCTGTCTCTCGCAAATAATAGTGGGTAGCGAAATCGGGTAGCCTGATCACTGTTTCATGCCTTCGGCCAAGCTAATAGCCATCAAACGCCCCGTTGAGCGACATATCAAAGCAACTTATTGACACGCCCTAGCTTGGCTAATGAAATCCTCTAAAAGAGCATTCGCTCGCTCGATATCCCGCTCGTAAATAAACAAGTGATCGAATACGGCACCACACTGCGGGCCAGCTTTGATGCCTTGTTCATTTAGCGCCCGCAGAGCGGGGACGAGAAAACCAATCACATCGAAGGGAAGCTCTCCATCCGTTGATATGACTTGAAACGGACCGAAGCTATCTCTTATCGAGACCTCAGTTTTTAAGCGTTCAAGAGCCGCCTCGTCGACTATCGCGGATACACCTGCCTGATCGCGAATTAAACAGCTGTACCGAGCATCGCTTGCCACGAACACGTTAGCCACATTTTGAGCGGATGTATCGCTAAGATCGAGCATCCAGTAGCGCTCAGGCCAGATTTTCAATGTCATATTCGCCCATACCGCCATTGGATCTATAGACATTACACTCTCCTGTTAGACCGCCAATAACCGCTCGATTCGACAGCTGTTAAAACGTCACATCGAAGCCGCAGCTGGCCTATACCGTATGATACAAAGTGCTGCAGTATTATATGAATTCAGGCGATTAAGCTCAGGACTCAGAGCTTGAAGCGTCCTGGTTTGGCCGCAACTGAAGCTGGATGCCGAGTAAGAAATTTCGCAGTACCTGATCTTTACACTCTCGATAATTCTTATGGCTGGGCTTGCGGAAAAAAGCACTTAACTCATGGTTACTTAGGTTGAAGCCAGCCAGTTCAAAAGCAGCCAAAATATCTTCAGCCTTTAAATTCAGCGCAATGCGCAGCTTCTGGAACACCATATTGTTGTTCAACTGCGACTCTGGCACGGGCTGTGGCCCTTCGCGCTTACCACGCTTAAAGCTAATGAAGCCGTTCAAAAACGCCGCTAGCTCTTTGTTCTTCATGGTGACAAAGGCGTCGTCTTCATCCTTTTTCAGCCAGGCCGTTACCTGCTCTTGAGCCACGCTGACCTCTGCCAAGGCGAAGATATCCACGATGGTGCTGTCTTTTAAATCAAAGGTGTAACGTATGCGGCGAAAAATATCATTATTGGTCAAAATAGTGTCCCTAGTCTTAGGCAAACCCAGCACAATCAGGCTTTATGTGCATCTGCATCTATCATGAATAGTCGAAAAATCAGTAACGTAACAAGCCTAGCCTGCCGTCAGTTTCCCAAGCAGCTCGTCAATTTCGTCTTTAAGCTCGCCATCTTCAATTTTATTGGCGGTGGCTTGGGCATTTTTAAGATTACTGATAGCCGCGTCGGTTTGGCCCAGTTCGACTTGCAACTTCGCCATGGAGAACGCAATGGATGACATGTGATCTTTTGAGTTAACGGCGACGGCCTTTTCAAAGGCTTTTTCGTAGACTGCCAGCGCCTCATCCAGCTCTTCCGTGAAGTCAGCCAAGGTTTCCCACTGCTCTGGATGATCTTTATCGGTGCTCTCATTCTCGGTGCAAATAGCTTCCAACTGCGCATAGAGCGCATCAAAAGCCTCTCTATCCTCTTTATCGGCAGCCTTCATGAGCTTTTCAGCGAGTTCGTAAACCGCCTTGTATATTTTGGTGTTAATCATGAACGACTGCCTTTTCTCTATTTAAAATATAGTAACAAGTAAACAAACCTGCTGAAAATCAACGTATGTAACGAAGCCACCCCACCGTCACCGGTGGCATTATACCCTTTGGGGATGGCTCTACGGGCGATCATTTTACGGTTTTTGTGCTGGGGTGTTGGTATGTTTTGCTTGAGTGGTCGTCCTAGCTGCTCGCGCCATCAGACCACTCCTTAGAGGCATTGGAGGACATTTCAGCTACCAACGGCAAAGATTCGACCTGCATTCAACGACTTGGCTTCTGCAATGCCTGGTTAAGCGATTCCAAACTATCAGGGCCACCATCCAAACGAACACAACCATCTGATTCTGACGCCCAAGAAGCCGATGAAGAAAGGTGAAGATGAATAGATATTTGCGACGCAGTCTCATCATTCAGCAAACCAGCGGGAACCCATACCAACTCCGTGTCTCTCAGTTGGTTGGGTACCAGACTACCGCAGACCGAACAAAAATCATTCCGATAGCCGGTTGGCTTCTGAAAGGTACTGATTTTGGATTGGCCGGAAAGCCAACGGAAGCTATCCGCTTTTACAAAAGTGGCCGTATTTGACGCAGACCCTGTCGCTTTGCGACACAGAGAGCAGTGACATTGATAGAAGTTCGGCAGTTCCCCTTCGATTTCGAACTTAATCTCCCCACACAGACATTCACCTTTCATTGAATATTCCTTTGGTTTAAGCAGCAAGCGGCCCTAGACGATCGCTGGCCGCGAATCGCTGTTAACAGCAGCACTCCATGACTAACTCAGGATGACCCGTTAATTCATCAATTTTCTCATCTAATACAATAAATCCATGCTTCTTATAAAAATTGATACTTGGTAAATTTTCACTGTAGACCGTCAGTTGCAAGCACTCCCTTCTGCTCTTGGCATCGTTAATAAGCGCAGACCCCACACCTCTCCCCTGTAAGTTTGGAGACACAAAAGCGGCGGCCAACGTATTTTCGTATAGACTGTAAAATCCAGCTAATTGTCCCTCAGATTCAAATACAAAAGTCTCCGATGCAGGGAGATATACATCACGCATTTCACCAACTTTTGAACGCCAAAAATCTGATCCAATAAAAGCGTGTGCTTTAATTGAGGCTGAAAGCCAGATATCCAGCACTTGATCAATATCTGACTCTCGGTATTTGCGAATCATCTGCATATTCCTTTCTGATAATCAACTGCACCAATGGCATCACGGAGAGCCATGTGATAAATGTTGCCGGTGTAGTACAGAGCCAAGTAAATCAGGAATCCACCCAGGCTTGAAGAGTGAGGGATCTTTATCGAGTAATTCGTCAAGGCTCCACCATTTCCACTGCTGAATAGTGCTCTTCTCCTCATCTGTCCACTTTGCCGCAAACACCTCTCTGTTTGCAGGCCACTCAACTAAAAAGTACTGTTCAAGCCACCGCGCTGGCACCGATCTCGCAACGGCGTAAACATCATCACGCTCCCTTAACATTTCTCCAACGTCTTGTGCTAAACCTGTTTCCTCATATAGCTCACGTTTCGCAGCCTCAGCATAGCTCTCTCCCGGTTTTAGCTCACCTCCCACGGTGGCCCAAAACGGAGACTGATGTTCATCTTGATATAAAAACAGCAGTAAACGTCCTTCTTCATCAACGATTATTAACCTGGATGATTTTCTTGTCTCCATTTCTAATGCTCCGCTGCTCCTATAAATATTAACGTCGGCTTTCGCAACTGCAGAGATGTGTAAAAGGCCAGCCGATACACTGACCAATCTTCGCAGTAGCAATACAATATTACTTTAGGCTTTGTCTGAAGAGTCGGCGAGCGAAGGCCAGACAAGGCCAAAATCGGCGAAAAGACGGATCGGACTCGCGCACGAGCCGATTTTTAACGCCGTATGGTCGAGCACAGCCAGTTTTCAGTCAGAGCCTAGCTCCCTATCACTAGGGTTCACTTTGTAGCACCCTTCATCTGTGGTTAAGTCGCCACAATGCATGAACTCAAAGGTAGAAAGCACTTTCTCACCTTGCTGTAGGAAGTAAACAAACACCACCAATCACTAAACGAGGTACGTACGGCATCGATTAAGACTGCAAAACGATCAAAGCCAATGTGCCCAATAGATTTATTCTCTTCCTAGTAAGCGCTGCTATGCCAGGAAACAGGTGTCCACTCTTCACCGTGCCCCTCTTCCGGCCCCCTCTCCTTCCATTGGGTTACGTAATGTCTCTCGCTTTCCGATATCCCTTTTTTAGTTTCAACTCTCATTAAAACTCCAGAACTTAACAGCTAATATAAATTATACTTAATTTCACTAAAAAAAATAACTCCATCGCTGGCCAGCGCCCCCTATGGAGGCTGCTATGCTTGTTACTGAACATGGCGGTTTAAATTTTATTCGGCCAACAGCCTCTTGACCTGGGCGCTCTCTTCTTCGGGGAGCTTCAGATTGCAGATAATCTTTCCTTCTGTGAATCGACTCTCAAACTTATTTTCCTCTGTAGTGATGAACGTTACTGAGATCACTTTGGAATAGAAAGCGAGGAGCAGGTCAACTAGACGCCAAGCGCTTGAATCTAATACAAGTCTCCGCTTGTCACAAGGCATTACAAATGCCCTGATGGCAGCTCAGTGATATTGCCGCAGCGCCGCCAGTGCGCGCTGAAGAAAATCGAGTTGGGCATCTCGAAGCCAAGTACCGCGGCGAAGTTCTGGCTCGTTCATCTGCACCTTGCGTATTTCTGCTTGCGCCTTTGGGTCCTGACCAGCATAGCCTTGAAAGATGGCCAACCAATCCTGAGCCACCTCTCGACCAATTTCGCTTTCGGGGCTAATACCTTGTTCCAGCATTTGGTTAATACGCCTGAGGAGAGGCGGCCAATGTTTCATATAGTCGCCATAACGCTCAGCCAAGTAGGCATAGACTGACGGACTCAGGTGGCGGCGGAAGATCGCTAGCTTGTGCTCCAGGAAAGCCTGCTGGATGAAGCTCAACTGCTCCCTTTCAATGGACAGATAGTCCCGTAGAGCCTGCTCTCGCTCGGCCATCAGGCTCAGCTTACGGAGTAGCTCAGGGTTACCAGTAGTATCCTGCTCTAGTTGCTCCATCCAGCGCACCGCTAAATTTTGGGCTGAAGGAGCGGTCGGCTTTACGCCTTCGGCCTGGAGAGTATTTAATTCATCCAGCAGCAGTTGCCACTGAGCCCGCGTGGCACGCTGACGTGTGTAAAAACGCAGATCTTGAAGTTCATCCCTGGAGAAGTAGCGACTATAAGCCTCCAGTAATTCCAGAGTATTGAGAAATGCCTCAGTACTGGGTTCTGCTTCTCCAGCGAATGTATTCCGCAGCTGCTGCAAGTGATCCCTCAAGCGCGTAGCGCTATCGATTTGGGCGTTTAGGGCTGTGATGTTGTCGTTCACAAGCGTTTTGATAGAATGACGGGCATCGTCTTGCAGAAGTGAGGCGACCTCTGCCAAGGTGAACCCCAGGTTCTTAAGCAGTTGGATACGCTGTAGGCAAGCAATATCCTGAGCATGGTAGAGGCGATAGCCAGCCTCGGTACGACCCGAAGGTTTGAGGAGCCCCAAAGCATCGTAATGATGCAGAGTACGCACGGTGATACCAGCGCGCCGAGCTAGTTCACCCGCTTGCATAGGCTTAAGGATATCGTCGCTTTTATTTTGCCTCATGAGCGATGCCTTCCCTCCTTCTACTTTCTCCATCAGCTCTTATTGATTGCATTGATTTGACTCGGTGTACGTTTATCACAGCAACTGAGCCATTTTACCCAGCGCTTCCCCCAGACGCGCACCACGATTTATCGCAAAGCAACAATATAATTAAATCCACCGCCGACAATCTGCAACCCGTCCTTACGCCGTTGAAAATATCGCTGGTTCAGGCTGGTGGTATCATTATTGTCCACCTGGGCAAAGCCCATTCCTTGCAACCCCTCCACCAACGTTGCAGGATGGAACTGCGAGAGCCAAGGTTCCCCCATGGCAGCGAATATCCGCTCAGAAACAGCGACTATCGATTGTTCGATGGGGTTGAGCAAATTGGTAGCCACACGATAGTCGAAGACAATAATCGACCCTGGAGGCAAGCCAGCCACCGATTCCAACACATTACATACCTGCTCCGGCGTCAGGTAAGGGCTAACGCCCATCCAACTAATAGCAACGGGCTGAGTACAATCGAGACCTGCCCCTGACAGCACTTCAAGCCAGCTTGGCCGCGTCAGGTCAACTGCTACAAACTGCATTTTGGCGGGTATCGTCAATCCGGCCTGCGCCACCCGATCTTGTTTGAGCTTCAGCATTGCTGGCTGATCCACCTCATACAGATTCACATGAGGCATGCTTGCACCATAACGCAAGGCGTAGGTATCCAAACCAGCACCAAGACTCACTACCTGAGACACGCCCCTTGCTACAGCTGCATTTAGTGTATCTTCTGAAAGCAGGCTACGGGCGACAATGCCTGCGCGCATGGAACGGGCGCTAGAGTCGTTATAAGCAAATGGGTCAGCACTCACTGCTTTACCAAGCTCTGAACCGAGCAGGGACAAGCTCAAAGGATCATCTAATACTCTTGGCTCGTCCAACAACTGATGCACCGCACGGGCAATCGCCACGCGATGGGCAGAGTCGTTGGGATTGGCCTTTGAGGTCTGAATCGTCTTCGGATCCTGCATTGTTAGCTCCATCGTTTTTTAACAATGCAGGGACTCTAAGGCCTCACGTTGCGTGAAGGTCAATATCCCAGAACGAATTAATTTAGTGCTTTTTTTAACCTACTAAGGCAGATCCAGAATTTTGTATCAAAACGCTAATCTACCCACCAGAGCGGTGGCATATGAGCAATAATGGACCCTCTTTACTGTGGATTGACGTCACGAAGTAAATGGAAGGGGGCTCCCGAGCACCCAATTGAATAGGCCACATGCCGCAAACTTCTTGCTGACTTGCATCACGCGCTGGCCTAAATAACGCGCAGCGAACAAGTCTGTGTCATCTAAAACACCGTCTACTGAATGAGCGATAAGCCCAGATTGCGCTCCTAGTCTGTTACGCATTTCAGGATCGTAGTTGCCTGGGATATCCAAACCTACCCATAGTTCATCACACCTCCCCCTTCCGTTGTTGCACTGCTTGTTGCTGCGTTTCTCCCTGCGTTACGGGTTGCTGAGCATCGCGGTTTAAATTCCGCTCGGCCGGGATATCGTTCAGGTACTCGACAAACTCCACTTCAAAACCGGCCGGATCGACAAAATAGACATTTTTGCGAAACGGCTCTACAGCTCCTGGTTTCGCAATGGCATAACCCGCGTTATTCAACCTGGCCACAACGGCATCAAGGTTATCGGTCACATAGGCAAAGTGGGCCAAGCCAACGCTGTGGCCTTTCAAATCGCGATTCACTCCTTCACCGTGATCGCTTAGCGCCAGGTAATGTTCGTCGTCACCAAAGTGCACCCATTTACGCGGTTTGCCATATCACTCGCCATGGCCTTCAATTCACTGCCTCCGTTGCCAGAAGGCCTCCTGACTGAAACGCCTTGGCCCCTGGTAGCTGGCCTTGAGATGCCAGAGATAACGCTGGCTGACTGCTTGCATCTCCTGCTGGTAGGCACCGAGTGACTGGTGCAAGCCAGATTCGATGGCCTTGGCTGCACTGGTTGCCGAAGCCAGGGAATGAAAGAGCCCTTGTGAAGCCAATGGGTCGAAGGCCAGCAGGGCATCGCCGATAGCCAGAAATCCCGGCCCCGCCTTCGGCAACTGCCCTACTTCCAACAGGGAAGTACCCGCCGGTCGACCGCGTACACGGGCGGGGGCCACCCTCTCCAGTACCTCTGCCAATAGGGCATGCTCCCTGGCTCGGGCCAGAAAGGCATCGGGGTGACGCAACAACTGACGGCATAGCGGATCATCGACGTCCATATGGTAGGCCAACACCCGTTGCCCTTGAGGCAGGGGCACCGTATACCACCAGCCACGGGCATCCGCCTGAATGCGCATAGTAGCGTCCTGGCTCTCGGCCGCTTGGTCCAGGAAACTGTAGAGGCACAGCAAAGGATCATCAGCATCGCGCCGTAATCCCAATTGACGCCCCAGATACCCACTACGGCCCGTGGCATCAATCATCACAGGCGCCCTAAACGATCCCAGTGTCGTGTCCAAGTACCACTGGCCCTGACGGTGGCGGATATCCACTTGCTTGCAGCCCTCCCCCAGCGTCACCCCGACATCCTGGGCTCGAAGACGCAGCATCTGCTCAAATTCCCGCCGATCTAGATACCACCCAGGTCCGGCCGGATCCTGGATGGCATCCCGCCAGACCGGCTTATCATCGTCCCACACCGATACTGCAGCGCCCCGCTCCCGGTGTCCCGCGTCCCGAAAAGCCGCCATCAAGTTAAGGCGCTGCAGCAGCACAGCTGCTGCTCCCGGCAGGGACTCACCAATGGGGGGCGTCCTAGCCAGGGAAGCCCGGCGTTCCAGCACCAGCACCCGCTGCTCCGGCCGCAGCAGAGTGCCGAGCGCCAGCCCAGCAGGTCCGGCACCGACAATCACTACGTCGAAGGGGCGATAGTTAGCCATTAGCGGCCGCGTCGTTGTTCGATCAACAGCTTCCGCATGCCTTTGTCTGTGTCGTGCCGCTCCTCAGGCGTCAAGTCACGGCCGCCTCTATCTTCGATCTGCATCTGCGGCGGGAAGTCGGGATCCCCGTTGAGTCCTGGCCGCACCTCCACAATCCCCATCTGATCGAAATCAGTCACCATTCTCGCCAACTGTTGCTTGTGGTCAGGGCCCAGGGTGCGGTCCCAGTCGGCGCGATGATGGTAGGCAGCCAAGCGCTCTTCTCTCGGCAGCGAGTCGTTCATCACCGTGTCATAGTTCTCCTTGCTCAGTACCTGATTAGGTACCCGAGCAGGCCAGAAGGTGGGTAGATAGGGATCGTATTCGGTGTCGTAGCCGGAGCGGCAACTCGCAGTGTCAGTTTGCCAGGGAATAGCCATCCAACGGGTAATAGAGCCGGGGTATTGGCCGTATAGGGGGCCGTTATAGGACTTCGCCATGGCTGGCGTCAGCGTTGTGCCATAGTCCGGCTCCGGATCTTCGGGGCTGCGGTGGCGCCAGCGGTAGGGTTCCATATACATGGTGCTATGGCGTACCGGCCAGGTCATCTCACACCCCGGATGGAAAGCGTCAGCGATGCAGAACTCCATCGCTGCTCTGTCCAGCATAGCGGGCTGCTGCTCCAACGGAACCTTGTCGATACTCTCAGGTGATTGCCGATGTGGATCGTAGTCCGCTTCAAAATCCCCTTCTGCCCACTTGTCCAGAAGTGCCAGTTGGGTGGTGGTCAGGGTGTTCATAGCGTCGGGCACATTTGGCATGGGAACATTCATGGCATCGCCATAGATCCAGGGCCAAGGCTTCATGGAGATATCGCCGTCCTGGGGATTGCGGAAGCTATTGGCCACGGTGCGCCTAAGTTCGGCGTAGGTTTCACCCGGCTCGGCCAGTTGCGACAGGTAGCGGTGCTCCAGGAAGTACTGGGGCATGCCATAGCCGAAGCCAGCGGCAAAGCCCGCATTCATCCATTGTAGATCGCACATGGCTTTGAGGATGGGCAGTATGTCGTCGGTAAAGGAAGGTCTGGTGGGTGCCGGTAACCGGCCAGCCTGGATAGCCACATCCGTCATCAGCGCGTACATGGTACGCACCGCTTTCTGCTGTGGGCCGTAATTGGGCGGAGCCACCACCACCCAGGCTGGCGTCACGGTAATCGGACTGCCATCCACCAATACTGTGGCCGTCACGGGGCCGTCACTGGTGTCATCATACCAGCCGTCATTATTGGCGAAGGTAGTGGGTGGCTTTTCCTGATAGGAAGCGGAGCGCCCATGGCCACCGAATACCTGCAGGCGACCAACAGTGTCGGTGCGTAACTCCCCCAGTGGCACCTCTATTCCCATGAACGTGCCGCCCTGAAACTGAGCCACGCCGAAACAGGTATTGATGCTACGCGCTCCTGGGGTAATGGACAGATTGTGCCTATCCCGCAGAGCCACCTCGGCGTTACGACGCGTGGAAGGCGCTGCCGTCTCAGCTTCGGGGATATCCAACGCGAGCTCGAAGTTGTACCAAGCCGCTTTATGGTTAGCTACCTCCACCGTCCAGGTAATCTCGGTGGTAGGATCCATGGTCAGTTCCCGCACTACCCTACCGTTGCCGTCGTAAGCGTAGATGCGGAACTCGGCGACCTCGCGTTTCAAGGCACCAGTGGCGTCCCGATAGGCCCCCGGTTCCCTGGGCAGGGGCTCGGTGACCTGGGGGCCGATGTAAAAACCGTCGCTTTGCTTGGAATTGCCCACCCTGGCGATACCAATGGCCGGGTGAATTTTGGCGTAAGCGATCTCAGACATCTGTCACTCCCTTTTTGTATGGGACGACACCATGAAGCGAAGGTGTTCTGGCGCCGCATAGGCTCATGAATCTCTGAACTCCTGGATTCATAGAATAACCGCAGCACTTTGGATCACACAGTAGAGGAAGGAGGGCCAGCGCCGGTACCCTCTCGACTTTACCGACCAAAGTGAAG
>Ga0208919_1000382_pt1 | contig 31089 bp, 43 predicted proteins | sample 4_EtaG_FD_184076 | JGI IMG/M metagenome (GOLD analysis project Ga0208919, IMG submission 184076) | Marine viral communities from the Subarctic Pacific Ocean - 4_ETSP_OMZ_AT15127 metaG (SPAdes) (version 3) | ecosystem: Environmental > Aquatic > Marine > Oceanic | place: Pacific Ocean | collected...
TTTGGCCAATCAGCAACAGCGCACCCGTATGGCTGCGGCGACGATGGCACCGACGACGGCGGCAGCGGACTACGATGATATCAATCGATTGGTCGGATACGGTGCCGCCCGCGAAGCGAAGGCTGGCGAGGCGCTGCGAGATCAAATGGCGCGTCACGACTTCCTGCAAAATGAAGCGGCACAGCGTCTCGCCGAATATGCCGCGCTAACGCGAGGCGGCACGATTGGCAGCACCGGCACGACACAAACGCCATACTTCTCGAACCCGACGCAGCAAGGGGTTCAAACCGCCGCGAACATTGCGGGCATTGCCAAGACAGCCAATGACCTTGGGGCCTTCAAGTGGCTTGGGAGTTTGTTCTAATGGATTTGAATAAAATTGCCGAACTTGGCCTGATGTCGCCGCAGGCAGTCGATAAGGCAAAAAGTGATGCGCTGACGCAGATGCTTTTCAACATTGGCGGTGCCTTCGGGCGGGCTGGTGCGCCGTCTCGCGTGCCCGGTGGGCAGCCACTGAACCTCGCGCCCGTGTTCCAAGGCTATCAAAATTCGCTGGCGAACAGCGTGAAGCAGGCGCTGATGCTGAAGCAGCTTGAGCGGCAGGAGGCAGAGCATAAGCGGAAAGAGGCAGAGCATAAGCGGCAGGAGGCTTTGCGGGAAAATTTGCGAAACGCAATGGTTCCCACGTCAGTGACTGAAGCGATGACCGGGCAGACTGCCGAAGCGCCATCGGCATTAATGTCTTCCATACCGATGAGTGCCCGCCCATTAGCGAGAGCAATGGCAGACGCTGGCGATGTTACCCCTTTGGCTACGGCGCTCCTTGGGTCGGCGTTTAGGAAGAAGACCCCCGGAGTCGATGTGCCGTATTCCCCGGAGGTTTTAAGTCAACTGACAGGGATACATGGAACAAAAGCGCGAGCCGCACTAGCCGCACAGCAGGCTGCGGCGGGGCGCTGGGTTCCGCACCCCACCATGCCGGGGATGCAAGTGCATAACGTGACGGGTGAGGTAAAACACCTTCCACAAATTCAAGGGGTCGGTATAAGAAGTACACCGCCTGTTACGCCGCCTGTTACGCCATCCGCTGCACCGTCTGCTGTTACGCCGCCTGTTACGCCATCCGCTGCACCGTCTGCTGTTACGCCGCCTGTTGTGCCGCCTACTGTTTCATCCGCTGCGCCCCCTGCGGCACCCCCTGCTGCTGGGGCGTCTGCTGGCGTCTCTGCTTCTGCGCCGGGTGCGCAATATTGGCCGAGGTCGGGAATTGTGCCGAAATCTATTTCTGTTTTGCCACCAGATAAGCAATCCCAGGCGTATGAAAAGAATCGGGAAAGGACAGAATCAAGACTAAAATTATTGAGAGAGGCGACTATCCCGCTCGCAAAGTTGGAAGACAATTTTAGGCAGTTTGAAACTGTAATGGATAACTATATTCGCGGCGGCGGTAAAATGGGCGCAGCGTTTAAAATTCCAGGGGCTAGAGCAGCGGGCGGGCTTTCCCCGGACTTGGAAACAATGTTTAGAATCCAAGACGCCACAACCTCACTATGGCGACAAGGTATGCCGGGTGCTGCGTCAGATAGGGATGTGGCAATGTTTAAAGGCTCCAACATTGGCCCTGACAAATCGCCAGAGACAAACCGCCGCATCATTAAGGCGACTCGGGCTGCGCATCAAAATGCCCAAGACAAGTTACATTTTATGGAAGCATGGGCCGCTTCTAACTTTAGTGATCTGGCGGGTGCGGAAGAAGCGTGGAGTCAGTATCTGAATAGTGAAGAAATATTTGTCCACGGCAAGGATGTAGAACCTTACACGCTGAATCCTAACCGTAAGACGTGGCGACAATATTTCGGTCTGGAACAAAGCGCTGCACCATCGGGCCGGGTTTTTAGGGTAAAACTAAAATGAGCGAAGAAGCTATAAAAACATACGAGGTCGATCTTTCCGATGGAAGAACGGCTGAGATAGATGGCCCTGCCGACGCCACCGAAGAAGAATTGCTGCGGGCGTTAACCGAACAGCTACCACCGGAAATTCTCAATGTAGAAAAAACAAAAAACACCCCACTGGGCATTATGCTCCGCCGGAGTTTCTTGGAATACCGCGAAGACGAGACTGCCGAAGAACGCGGCGAACGCCTTGGGGGAAAAATATCAGGCGACGAAGTAGGCACTGGCGAAGGTATATTGAGAGCCTATGGGCAGGGCAGCGCCTTCGGCTGGATGGACGAACTGACAGCCGAAGGCGCGGCTGCGTTGGCTACGTTAGCCAATAAATACCCAACGCATAGTTACGATGAATTGCGCGACATATATTTATCGCGCGAACGCGGCAAGCTTGAACAATTCCGTGAACAAAGCCCTTGGACCGCCGGCGGCGCAGAATTTGCCGGCGCGTTGCATACCGGCCTTGCGACCCCAGGCGCGCGCCTCGCCACAATGCCGTCATCGACGCGCGGCAAAATGGCGGCTGGTGCTGGCGTGGCTGCTGGAGAGGGCGCTATATACGGGGCCGGTGCTGCGGAAAATGACATGCTCCCGCAAGCTGGAGTGACTGCGGCTATATCAACACCATTCGGTGCCGCTGCGCCTTTGGCCGGGAAAGCGGTATCCTCTATCTACGACAGGTTCGCAGGAACTGGCGCGGCGGCCAAAAAGGTAGGAATGAGCCGGCCATCGTTTGAAGTTTTGGGCGATGTGTTAGCCTTTGACAAACTCGGCGGCAATGTGCGGTTGCCGTCTGGCGCTATTTTGGCGGAAGTTGGCCCAGCGTCTAGGGGTTTATTTGATTATTTTGGACAAAACCCAGCAACCGCCGCAATTGTTAAGCAGGCCGTAGACGCTAGAGCCGCGCAGTCGTCAAATTTAGCCAATCAAGCGCTTGATGAGAATCTTGGGCGACCCGTTGGTGTTGCCACGACGCAAAGGCAAATCAGGCAGAGAACTTCCAGCGGTAGATCGGCAGCGTATAGGGCGGCCTATGCCAAGCCTATCGATTATACGTCAGCGAAGGGCCAAGAACTTGAGAAAATTATCAAAACACGGGTAGACGCCGACGTTATTGCTGCCGCGAATAAGTTAATGCGGTTAGACGGCGAGCCGCCATCGGCGCAAATTATTCTACGCGCAGACAATACTATCGAACGGCTCCCCGACGTGCGTCAATTGGATTATATCAAGCGCGGATTGAATGAGCGGGCAAACGTAGAGGCAGGGAAAGGCGCAATGGGCGGAACGTCTTCTGTCGGACGCGCTTACGAAAACCTTGCCCGCGAAGTCCGAAATCTTACCGGTGATCTTGTTCCAGAATACAACGTTGCTTTGAAAACTGCTCAAGACCCTATTCAATGGGTCCAAGCCATAAAATTTGGCAATACAGTTTTGCGGCCAAGTCTAACCGTGTCAGAAGTCGCCGAAACTGTCGCTGGCATGAACAAGCTTGAGAAAAAATACGCTGCGATGGGGATTCGCTCCCAGATAGACGAAGGCATAAAAAACGTAAAACTTGCTTTTACGGATATGAACATGGACGCGCGCGAATCTTTTAAACTTTTAAAGGATATGTCAAGCACCGCTAACCGTGAAAAAGTAGAACTTGTTATAGGAAGAAAAGCCGCCAAACGGCTATTCAAAAAACTCGATCAAGCGGCGTCTGGTTTTAGTTTAAAAGCTAGTGTTGCTCAAAATGCTAAAACAGCAGGACGCAAGCTATACGATGAAAAATTTAAAAACGCAGTCCGAAGCGGTATAGTTGAACGGATGCGGCGTGGCGAAGGGGTGGCCGCCGCAAGGGAAGCTACGGCGACTGCTTTAGGTCGCTCTGAGGAGCAACTTCGGAAAATGGCAGACAAGGAAGCCGTGGAAATTGCAAGGATCATGGCCCGTCAGGGTGTTGACCCGGCAAAATTCCTCGCAATGCTTACCAGCGCCTTAAAAGCATCGCGGGGGAGGACGGGCCGAATGGAAAGTCAGGCAAATTTGCTTGTGTCTAACTTTCCGGCTGGAATAGCAAGCATCCCGCAGCAATAACCCAACCCGCCCCCCGGCGGGTTTTTTTACGAGGTAAACCATGGCAAAAAACAACGTAACGCAGTACGACACGACGGCGGCCAACAACACCGATGTTGGCGGAATTTCAATCGCTGAAGGCATGAGCCCGTCAAATGTGAATAACGCGATGCGCGAGCTGATGAAGCAGACAGCGGACTGGGTCAGCGGCTCGCAGGCGGTCACAAAACTCACGACGACAGGAACAGTCGAGCCTGGGGGAGATACTGCCGCAGGTACTAATGCGGCTATTGGATATACCGCTGCGGAAGGACTGATTCTAACCGGTCAAGGATCGACCTCAGACTTAACCGTTAAAAACGATGCCGACGAAACAGTTTTTACGGTGCCTACAGGCACAGATGATGTTGTTTTCCCGGACAGCGCCCAACTGCAGTTTGGCGGTGGCTCTGATTTACGACTGACCCATGATGGCTCCAACTCTTACATCATCGATCAGGGGACGGGCGGCTTATACATTCAGGGCGATACCTTTGCGAATATAGGCAGTCCTAGCGGTGAAACAGGACTTGCATACACAAAAGATGGCGCTGTCACTCTCTACCACGATAATAGTGCGAAAATTGCAACTACGTCAGGCGGAGTAGAAGTTACCGGCGTAATGGATGCCGATAATTTCAAAGTCAACGGCGCACAAGGCAGCGATGGTGAGGTCTTAACTAGTACGGGTTCGGGGGTTGCTTGGGAAGCTGCCGGTGGTGGCGGTGCGTGGACTCTTATCGGCACGCAAACGGCTAGTAGTTCCGCCAGTCTGACGCAAACCGGCATCGACGCAACCTACGCAACGTATGCCATAATTTTAGAAGATTTTCACCCAAGTGCTAATAACGCTGCTCTTCTATTCAACTTAGGCACTGCATCTGGCATCGACAGCACTTACGGCCACTACGATTGGCTGGCGTCAAACGGCCATGACATAGCGAGCGACGACTATAGCGGTGTTAACCGGAGTTATGTCAAGGATCAGAATGATGGAGCCATTAAGATTACCGGTGGTGCCATTAGTCTGGGGATGGAATCGGGCGAAGGCATTGCTGTTGTCGCATATTTGCAAAATGCCAGAGGAACTTCGATGTTTCCGTCACTTCATGGACGTGGATATGCTGTCGATCAATACTCCTCAACCGGGCAAGATTGCGAGTTCTTTGGACACCGAAAATCAATGATTACGACTGATCGAGTACAGGTCCAATTTGAAGGATCAATTACCATTGAAACGGGTCGAATGACTGTTTGGGGGATCGCACATGCTTAATAACCACCACATGATTGACGGCGTCAAAGTGCCGTTCACGCAAGCAGAGGAAGAAGCGTTTATTGCCGAGCGAGCCGCTTGGGACGCAGCCGCAAATGACCGCGCGCTCGTTAATTTGCGTATCAAGAGAAATCAACTACTCAAAGCATGTGATTGGACGCAAGTTCCAGACAGCGCTCTTAGCGACGAAAAGAAAGCAGAGTGGACCGCATACCGCACCGCGCTCCGCAACCTCCCGGCCAACACAGCCGATCCCGCTAATCCAACTTGGCCTGAGAAGCCTGCGTAATGACAGCGACCCGCGAGGTTGGCGACCTTGCCGCTGCGATGACGGCATTCGGCGCGGTGCTTGATTTCCTGCCCGCGATTGCGGCAGGCATCTCTATCATTTGGTATCTGGCGCGGTTCGCCGTCTGGATCGGCAAGCGCTGGAAATTTCTCGAATGATACGCCGCCTCGCCATCGCGTTCGCCGCCGCCGTCTTGGCGGTTTTTTTATGCTTGCCGGCTGCCGCGCAAAACATCTGCGCCGCCCGCGACGATGTTGTGCAGCGTCTATGGGATCGTTGGCGCGAGGCGCAGGTCTCACGCGCGCTAATCGCTGACGGCAGGCTACTCGAAATTTTCGTGTCGGAAAGCGGAAGTTGGACCGCAGTTATCAGTGATCCAGGTGGTCGTAGCTGCGTTGCGAGCGCGGGCAAGGATTGGACCGTTTTTAACGCGCCGAAGGTGCCGGGCCGAGGCACCTGATGAGTTCGCGCGTCGGTCGCGCAGGCGAGTATCTCGTCGCCTGCTGCCTGGAACAACTCGGCGCGCAGATCGCTGTCGTTCACAACGACAACTTCGATTTGTGCGCCTGGGTTGCCGATGACATCCATCGCGTCGAGGTAAAAACGTCCGCCGATTTTGACCAGCAGAAACCGACAACTTTTCATTTTTCCACCCGCAGCGGGCGCGACAGGCGACCAATTTCGCACTGCGACGTTATTGCCTTCGCCTCTTTAAATTTGAGGCGCGTGCATTTTCGTCACGTTTCACTGGTCACCGGCACCAGCACGCGGATACCCAGCAAACAGTTTTCGGCGCAACACGAACTCGACACATGGTTGGCGGCCACAAGGCGATGAATCTTTCAGACCTGATACCCTACGCGGGCATGATCGTGTCGGTGATATGTGCCGCCGCCGTGGCAAGGCATCAAATTAAAGGATTGGAGATCGGGGCGGACAGGAGCGCCGCGCGCCTCGACGCGCAAGACATAAGAATCGACAAGCTGGAGACGGCGGTCGAGGTGCTGGATCGACGCACGGACACGCTCGCAAAAATAAACTCCCCGGAAAACATGGAAGCACGAACGCGCGCGCTTGAGAGCATCCGCGTCGATGTCGAATGGGTAAAACGAAAGATGGAATCGAAATGAATTGGGATGATTACGCAAATTTTGGCCCCGACGAATTTCGCTGCCAGTGCGGCTGCGGTGCGGTCGAAATGGACCCGGCATTCATCGCAGCTTTACAGCGAATCCGCGATGAATTCGGGCCGATGGCAATCAGCAGCGGATACCGCTGCCCGAAGCACCCGATTGAGGCGCGCAAGAAGAAGCCGGGAGCGCACGCGACCGGACAAGCCGCCGATATTCTCGCCAGCGGATCGCGCGCGCTGCACTTGTTGCGAGTTGCGTTGAGCCACGACGATGTTCAAGGAGTCGGCGTGAATCAGCGCGGGGCGCATAGCGGGCGGTTCGTCCACCTCGACACTGTGACCGAAAATTTACCCCGTCCATTTTTGTGGACATATTAGGAGATAGACATGGCTCTTTTAAAGATTCTGATTGCCCGCTTGCGTGAGCCCTCAAGCGCTGCGGGGTTGGCATCATTGCTTTTGGCGGTAGGGATCAATTTGCCAGAATCCATGATGGTCGAAATTATGACAGCAATTGGCGCTTTGGCTGGTGTGGCTGGGATGTTGCTCAAAGAGAAGGGCGACTCTTGACCATTGTTTGGCTATGCATTCTGGGTGGCGTTGGAGCCGTCGCCTTTTTTGCCGCGCGGGCTATCCTGGCGGCGCGGCATGAAGGCGCGGTGCGCGAAGCTGAAGAAAAGATGGATGCGGTTAACGATGATCGGTCTGTCGATGACACTGTTGACCGGCTGCGTGACCGAAAGTTTTAGCGCTATCGGTGCTGCTGGGGCACTGGGGTCTGCCTATTTCGATTACATGGCGAAGGAAAAAGGCGAGCCGGTGATCGTCACGCCGCCGATAGTGGACTACGCCGATGCGGTGCAGGGTCTAGCAGCCGACGAATTAGAGCAACTTGGGCCGCCGTGCGCCCGCGATGTTGTTGTCGCGGACTGCTCTGCGCTCGCCCGCTTTGTCACGGACTACGGCGTGCTGCGAGATAAAATCCGGGCGTCGAAAACGAAATAATCAATCAAGCCCGTACTTTTCAAGCAACTCCAAAAGATCGCGGCGGAATTTATTCGCCGTCGCCGCGTCCTTAAATTCCCAACCAATTGCTGCGCCGTCCTGCACAACACTAACGTCCGCATAGTCTTCGGTTTTGCTTGGATCGGCCCCGGCTGCGGCAGGGTCGTCTTGACTTGTATATATTTTTACATCAACCATAAAAAAAGGGTAACAGACTTGTTACCCTTTTTGCACGCCCCAAATTGAGGAGCTTTTTACCCAAATTGAGGAAAAAGCTCTCATAAAACGAGAGCCTCCGATTACAAAATGACTCGCGTTATTCGTCGTCTGCGCCTGTGTATTGGCCGGCGGCGATTGATTCGGCCAACGTCAGAGGTGTGTCGAGCGGGTGGTCGCCTTGGCGCGGGTAGCGATTGTGTTGGATGAGTTCTTCGGTCTGGTTAACGGCCAACACCATGCGCGCCCACTCCACCATGTCGGGGTGCCTCAGACCTAGAATAGCGCGGTTAAAAAGCTCATCCGCGTAGAGTTTTGTCATTGTGTACCCGTCGCCACATTTTTGGAGGAGTCCAAGTTCGACGCCCATGGCGATGCAGCGGCGGACCGTTTCGCGTTTGGCTACGTCTTCGCATTCAACAGCAAATCGCGACATTGTGGCTGACCGATGTTCGATCAATACATCCTGCACTCGCCGAGCAATGAACCGATTTGTCACTGTAGCGGAGTGCCACTTTTCGATAGTGGGCGAGTCGCCGGCGATGCGATCCCATACCAGTGCGCAGCGCGTGCCAGCCGACATCAGGTATCGCCGTTGCGACCACAAAAAAGTGTGCGTCGATGGCGTTAGCTCTAAACCGCGCTTGCGGTAAAATTCGCCCCTCCTTTTGAAAGCATTGGCGATGTATTTGATGTGTTCTTTCAGATTCTTGTACTGGATCATCATAACGTCTCCCCCGTTCCAAACGCATTACCCAGCTTCTCGGCGATCTCTTTCTCCATACGAGAATCTTGGAACCACCGACCATAGAATTCAGCCGTAAAGCTAATATTCCGATGCCCCATTAGCTCGGTAATGACAGCCTCGTTGAGGTCGGTCTTAAATATTAAGACACTCGCGTAGAAGTGACGCAAATCATGCCAGTTGCAGCGTTCCACTTGCGCGGCCTTGCAAGCCTTGTGTAATCCGCGCTTGGCCCAGTTTGCATGTTCGGCGATGTTCCCTGTGCGCGTCGGAAAGACCAAGCCGCGCCCGCGCTGTTCCAGCGGCTGCCGCAATTTCCATTCGCGCAGCATATTCAAAACCGACGGCTCCAAGGTCACACGCCGCTGCCCCGCAATTGTCTTTGTGTCTCCGATCCGGCGCGTCTTCGCTTTCCGCGCCTCGACGACGCTGACAACCCCATTTTCCAGATCGACATTTTCCCACCGCAGCGCAACCTGCTCGCCTGCCCGCAGCCCGGTATAGGCGGCGAACATGATTTGCTTTTTATATTGCTGGGGCGCGGCGGCGATGATCGCCTGCATTTCCATAGGCGAGATGCGGCGTAAATTGCGCGCCCGCTTTTCGTGCTTCACGGAAATTTTGACGTGTTCCGATGGGTCTCGTTCCAGCCACTTCATTTTTACGCAATAGCGTAGAAAACGGCGGATATTTATCAGGCCCGCCTTGGCGGTCGTCAGCGATACCGTTTTTCCAGTGCGATTGTTTTTCCGACCTTTCAAAAGCGGTAGCAAATCGTCCTCAAAAATCTCGACCGTCAGGTCGGTGGTCCGTCGCGACCCGAGACGCTTTCCCCTCCAAATCAAATCGCAAAAATGGCGCGCGACAGTGCGCTCAATGTCCGACAACTGCATCTCGCCAATGGTGCTGCCGTCGATATCCTCCTTGAGTCGTCGCCGCTGCCGGTCCATCCAAACGTCAACCGCATCATCGATGCGAGGCGCGGTCGCCGGGTCAACAAACCGGGCCGACCGCATCAGCGAGCGCTTGGTCTCAAACTCCCTTTCTGCATCTTCTTTTGTGCCGTTAAAAAGCAGGACTTTCCTCGCGCCGTTAACGAGGCCATAATCCAAGCGATACTTTCCTGGCTTGACTTCCTTGATGGGCATGACTCTCTCTCCTCCGTAACTGATCGTTACATATATAGTACACATTACGTCAAAAGTTATGCAAAAAAATTACAAATCTAGTTAATCCTGTAATTATTTTGTAATCGCAACCTCCGACGCTCCGGGTAAGTTATTGTTTTGCAACGATAATATTTATTTTAGTCAGATGTTCCTGCAACATGCTCACAAGGTAAGCAAAAACAATAACTTATTGGATTTTCTCACCTTACAGTGGACGGCTGTGGACGTCAATACCCCCGAAAGGACGGCAGTCCCGTAAATATCATGTAATCTCGGTCTGACCCAATGCGCAAAAAAAGAGGAGCGCCGAAAGACACTCCTCTTTGCATCAATGAAGACCTTGGCCGACTATAAACCGGGGTTACGACCGGCGAGGGGGCGGCACCGCAGGACTCCTCTATTTGCGCGGAGCTGATGCCCGCCGCGCTGAAAGTCCCCCTTCTTTTTTGGGAACCGTTGCCAGTAACTCGAAATGATGCTTCCCGATGCGGCGCTGCGCGGTCAGAAACACGCCGCGCTCGACGGCCTTACGCAATTCTGCGAGCGGGTTGACAGCATCTTGGAATGGGCAATCCTTGTTGTGCTTCCAATACATGCCGTTGCGCTCAGCAACTCGGAACCATCTAGTTTTCATATGCGACCGCCTCTGCGCCGAGGCCAACGTAGCCGGCTGCGTCATCCCAGTTGTCAGGGTTGGTCGGATCGGCAATCCGCCGCGCCATCTTCAGCCCCTCCATCGCGCTCGCCACCTGATCGGGCCGCACCGGAATTTTGAAAATCACCGACCAAATTATCGCCGTGTTCGCGAGCGTTTCCATTGCCTCGCCGTGAACGTGATCGGTCTGCGTGATGATGTTGTGCGCGCGCATCAGGCATTCAGAGCGACGCCGACCGTCGCGCGTAATTTTCTCGCCGCTGCCGTGGCACGCGCCGCAGCGCTTCCCCGACTTTTCATATCCGTTGCCGTGGCACGCCTCGCAAATCATGCGACTTCTCCCTTGACCGCTTTGATGATCGCGCGCGGGATCAGATACCGCCGACCGTCGCGCAGGATCGGCTGCCCGGTGCTGGCCTCGTATGGCGCGAGCGTGTTGCGCTGGAGCCACCGGTACATTTTCTTTCGATTGCCGTGGCCGAAGTCGCCGAACAGTTCGATTGCGGCTTGCTCCGGCGATAACAAATTGTCCATTTCCATGCCCCAAAGTACATAAGGATGCATCTTCTGTATAATAATGTACTTTTATAGTCAACTAGCGGGCACAAAAAAAATCCGCCTGCGCGGCGGATTTTCGTAACGATTATGTGCAGCCGATTCAGATGGCACGCACCGCCTGTATATAGTGGACAGCGCGAACATCCTGCGACGGCAGTGTGATTTCTTCGTCTGGGTTGTGCTGATGCAGCGTCAGCGTGTCGCCAGTGCGGCGCACATATTGTTTGGCAATTGCCAGCGTATCGCTGCCGCTCTCATATTGCACAACCACATAATCACCGCGCCGAGGCGGGCGGTCTGGGTTGACGATTAGCAACTCGCCAGCGAGGAATCGCGGCTCCATCGATTCCCCGTGCATCATAATAGCGTAGACGCCATCGCCATCGGCAAGGCCAGCAATATCAAGGCGATCAATCGGGTCTTGCCCGAAATTGACAACGCCGTCGCCGCCCTCTGCCTTGCCATGCACGGGGATCGTTTTCCCCGGCTGCACGACGGCCTGCGGTATGTCGCTGCCGATGCCGTCTACATAGTCGCGCGTCACGTTAAAGCGATCCGCGATGCGCTGGGACATTTCGGGCGGCGGGTTTGTTTCACCTCTATCCCAACGGCGGAAGGTGTGGCCGGCAACGCCTAGCTGTCGAGCCAGTGCGGCTGCTGTCAATCCGGCGTCTGTTCTCAATTTTTGTACGCGATTTTTGGTCATGTGGACGGTTGTATACCGGCGGTGGACACAAACGCAACAAAAAACGTCTATACATTAGTGTAACATATTGTTACGCTCCTATCGTCTCCCACGCGGTGTTACTCCCTTGCGCCGCGTGACTCGCGGGCGGCGTCTGTCCCGTACGCCGCCCGCTCTTTTTTCCCAAGGATCAAAATGGACTTATCCGCGTACCTCGAAGACGAACAGATAAGCGCCGCAGAGTTTTCGCGGCGGCTCGGCGTCAGCCACGTCGCCGTCCACCATTGGGTGACCGGCGCTCGCAGACCGAATGCGCGGCATACGCTGGCAATCGAAGAACTGACGGAAGGCCGGGTGACGGCGCGCGATCTGGCGCTGGCGGCCATATGAAAACAATAAAAATAAAGCGCAACCGCAATAAGAAACGCGGATATGAACTTGAAGCCGAGACGGTCAAGTTCTGGAAGGGCAAGGGGCTGGAATGCAACCGCGTCTTTGGCAGCGGTGCATATAAAGGCCAGCTTGGCGACGAGTACGCCGGAGATTTGCTGCTCGCCGGTTTCACCGTGGAGTGCAAGCGCAAGAAAAGCGGCTTCAAATTTTTATATCAAAGCCTCGCGCAAGACGACGCCGACATGCTGGTGCTGCGAGAGGATCGAAACGAACGCCTCTATGTGATGAGTGAGGCGACCGTCGAAACAATTTTCCGACAACTCGGCCTGATTAAATGATGACCTATGGACAGTGGTGCGCCGACTTGGAGCGGCGCTACGAGCGGATGCCGCGCTGGTACTGGTCAGCGGCAAAGCGACAAGACGCATATAATAAGTATACCGAGGCGGCAAAATGTCGGCGTTGAGCGATCACGGCATTCGCCACCTGTCGCACAGTTCGATTGATCTGGCGCGTATCTGTCTCGCCCTTTGGGTGCTGCGCTACCTTTTCGGCGTCCGCGATCCAGCAAACGCCCCAATGGCGCGCGGTCTTGCCGTCGAACTTGGTTGTCAGGTTGCCCATACCGGCGGCGAGTTCGATGACCCTGCTGAAGAAGCGCTCAGGGAATATAACAAGCGCACGGCGCTCGGCGTCGATGGTGAGGCGCGCGACAAAGAGCGCGCGAACATCAAGCCGATGGTCGAGCAATATCTATCGCTGTTCGATGGCGATCTGCCGAAGCTGGAAGGCTACCAGCGGCGCGTCGAGATCGAAATCCCGGGCGTTGATGTTCCGTGCATTGGGTTTACCGACTTCGATTTTGAAGATGCCGTGATCGATCTGAAAACGACGATGCGGCTGCCGTCTGCGATCAGCGCATCGCACCGCAGGCAGGGCGCTATCTATCAGCGCGCCAGCGGCAACCGCGCCGTCGATTTCATCTACCTGACGCCGAAAAAATCTGTTCGCCATCGCCTCTCCGATAGCGATCAGGATTGGCTGGAGGTTTGCGAAACCGCGCGGCGTTTAAACGCCTTCCTTGAAAAATTCAATACGAAGGAAGAAATCGCCGCCGCCGTAATTCCGAATTTCGATCACTTCTACTGGTCGTCGCCGCAGACGCGGGCGAAGGCCAAAGAGATATTCGGGTATTAAATTGCCGCGATTAATAAAAATTCCGATCACGTTAGCGGAAGCAAACAAGTTTGTGGCAAGGGTCCATCGCCACCACAAACCTGTCGTCGGGCACAAATTTTCCATCGGCGCAACCTACGACAACAAAATTGTTGGCGTAGTAATAGTGGGCAGGCCGGTATCGCGGCACCGTGACGACGGTGAAACCCTTGAGGTTACAAGACTCTGCACCGACGGCACCAGAAACGCCTGCTCATTTCTATACGGTGCGGCTGCACGGGCAACTTTCGCGCTCGGATACACGCGCGTTGGTACTTACATTTTAGCGACTGAAACAGGCGCAAGTTTACGCGCCGCCGGGTGGCGTCTTATTGGACAAACTCCCGGAAAGTCATGGTCTTCACCATCACGACCGCGCGTTGACACTCATCCGCTAGAGCCTCGATTTCTTTTTGAATTTAGCGCTACCCGGCACCGCGCTCAAGAAACTGTGCCGAAAAAAAATGGAGAAAAAGTATGCGTTTAGATCAGAAAAAGCGTTTCGAGATTCAGACCCTGATGGCGTCGGTCCTCGATACCAGAGACGAATACGTTGCTTACAAAGACGGCTGGTCCGATGAGACAATCGGCAAGAAATTCGACGTGTCGGCCAGCATTATTGCCAGCACTCGGACGACGACCTTCGGCAGGCTGCGGAAAAACCGCGTCAACATCTCGACGCTTACCGCGCTTACCGACCGCGTGGAGCGCCTGGAGCGGTTAATCGCCGATCTTACGGGCGTCGAAATTACTGAACAGAAGAAGAATGGAGAAGACATACATGCCGCTTAATTTGGACAGCCCCAGCGACGGCAACGGCGGCGGACAGTTTTACGACAAGTTGCGTTTCAACGCCCAAGGCGGCGTCTGGTTTATGAAAAATCAGGACGGTGAAACCCGGTTTCCGACCGGCTTCACCTGCGTCTTCGACATGGAAACGCTGCAGACGGGTTGGAGCCGATATAACGGCCAATATGTCGATTTTGTGGCAGACCCGTCACTGTCGGAAGCCGCGCCCGTCCCGCAATTGGGCGCTGAAGAAGAAGACAAGTGGAAGCGCGCTTTCAAGTTGCTCGTTTTCAGTAACGATACGTTTGGCGGCACGCTTGAGTTTATGCATCAGGCGCGCACTGTCACCAGCGCTTTCAACGCACTCTATGGCGAATTTGAGGCGAAGAAAGACGGCGACAAGCTGCCGGTCGTAAAGGTGGACGGCAACCCGGAAAAGGTCGGCGACTATTACGGGCCGTCATGGAAGGTCGCGAAGATGATCGACCGACCAGCGGTGTTGTCTGCTGCCGTTGCGCCTGCTGCTGCGCCTGACGCCGCTGATGGCGATGAATTCTAACGAAAACGGGGGGCAAGATTTGCCCCCCAATTCTTTAATCAATTGCCCCTGGTGCGGCGCTGAGACGCGGCTGGAATTCGTCCGTGGACATTATGAGTGTATGGCGTGCCGCAGGCCGGTGATGGATTGCTGTGATGGTGAGCAATGATTGAATACCCGGATACGATGCCAGACCCCGAAATGGTTGTGGTTGAGTTGGAAGTCGTTGACCCGCGCTACAATTTTAACCTTATCGAAAATTTTCATGAAAAGTATGCAGACGCCCCGGTCACCATCGTTTTCGGTGAATATGACGATGACCCTCGCGAGCTTTGGCAGATTAAGGAAGTCAGGGACCACATCGCGGAGCTTATAAAAATTGGTTTAGAGTCCGGTGTTGAGCATTGGCAACCGGAACATTTTACCAGCGTTTTCTGCGAACAAACATTGTTGGTTTTCGTGCTTTGCATGAATCACGAAAACGTAAGGCGCGGCGAGTCTGGTAAATATTATATTTTCAGAGCAGGCGCGTGACCGCTCGTTACGCGCAATTCGGCCCGTCTCTAGTCGAAGCCGGATACGACATAACGCCAGTAGCGCGAGGCGGAAAGCGGCCAATCCTTGAGGCGTGGACAAAGCGGCCCGACGAGGCGCTGCAATTTGAGCGGCACGCAGATGCCAGCATCGGCACGCTCTGCGGCGGTGACCATAACATCGTCGCCGTCGATATTGATATTATGTGTCCGTTTACCGCCGACGCTGTGGAGCGGCTGACGCAGGAGATTCTTGGGTACGCGCCAAAGCGCATCGGTAAATCGCCGAAGTCGCTTTTCGTGTACCGCTGCGACGGCGACGCATGGCGGAAGCAGAAAACCGGCATCTACGATTTGCCAAGCTGCAAGGAAGACGCCGCCGTCGAAATTTTAGGCGAGGGGCAACAGTTCGTCGCCAGCGGCATTCATGAGGACACGCGGCAGCCGTATAAGTGGCCGCAGGATTCAATCGCGAACATCGCTGCCGGCGATCTGACGCTGGTGACGCATGAACAACTGCATGAGTTTCTGGAACGCAGCCGCATGGCGCTGGAAAACGCTGGCACGCTGAAGGGGCGTGTTAGTGAGCGGAAACCGGCGGCGAATTTGACGCTCAATCTGAAAGAACTCGACGGCGAGATGAAGGAGATCGAGACCGCTCTCGCTTTTTTGCCGAATGACGATGAACACTATGACGATTGGGTTGGCACGTTGCATGCCATCAAGGGCGCGTTGGGTGAGGATGGTCGCGATCTCGCGCATCGCTGGTCGAAGCGATCGGGGAAGTATGACGAGGCCGAGACCGATCGTGCATGGAACAGTATTAAAGATGTGCGGCATATCGGTGCCGGTTCGATCTATCATTGGGCTTCGAATTATGGGTTTGATCTCAAATCTTTGCGTGAGGACCGTGAAACAGTTGCGAAAAAAGAGGCGGCAAAAGAAGAAATAACTGGCCGCATATTTTCACTTTCTCAGCTTTCCACTTTGCCGCCGCCTATGCCATTGGTAGACGGTCTAATTTTTCAAAATACGCTTATAAATGTATTCGGACCACCGGCCAGCTTTAAGTCGTTTCTCGCGTTAGATATTGCACTTTCCGTTGCTTACAATGCGAGTTGGCACGGGAGAGATACGAAAGGTGGACCGGTCCTCTACATCGCCGGGGAGGGCGCAAGCGGGATCAGGAAGCGCGCATTTGCGTGGCTGCAAAATAATGGCGTGGAAGACAATGGAGAGCCGTTCTTCGTGCTGCCGCAAGCGGTGAATATCCGCGACACTGCTGAAGTGGCGGCGTTAATCGGGGAGATAGGCGAAACGCTGCCCAGCGACCCGGCGCTGATTGTTATCGATACCCTGGCGCGCAGCTTTGGCGGTGGCGATGAAAACAGCGGCGAGGCGATGGGCGAATTCATTGCTGGCTGCGACGAGATACGAAACGCGTTCGATGGCGCTGCCGTGATGGTGATTCACCACGCCGGAAAGGACACATCGCGCGGCGCGCGGGGGCATTCTAGCCTTTTCGGGGCGGTGGATACTGAATTGGAACTAAAGCGAAATCAGGGCAGCGATACCGTCAGCATCAGGAACAGTAAGCAAAAGGATGCCGAAGAATCCGAAACGATCCGGTTGACGGCGCGCGTGGTCCCGCTGCCGCCATCGGGGCCGCTGTCGCTGGAGGAGGAAAGCAGCATCGTGCTTGACGATGCTGAAGGCGGCGAGGAACGCGAGCGACGGATGCCGAAAGGCGCAAATCAACGAGCCGTATACGGACAAATCCAACGCGCGCTTGATGAGGTTGGGAAGTCGGAACTGGTCGATGGGAAAACGCGCACCGTTATCACTGCGCCAGCGGCGAGGACTTACGCTTACATGGTGATCGAAAAAGGCGACGGGAAGGACCGGCGGCACGAAGTGTTTAAACGCGCTATCGATGCGATGCGGGAGAAGGAAATTATCGGATTCTACAATGATTATTATTGGGTGAAATAGCATGATAGATGCAATTTTGCACTTACCACGCAAAGACGCAAAACCACGCAAATGCGGGGTTCGCGCAAATGCGTGGTTTTACCCCGCAAAACCCCGCAAAACACACTACGTGTTTGCGGGGTGCGGGGTAAACGCATGATCGGAGTGCTGCGGGATGGGTAGGCGGCGGCAGCGTCCTGACAAATTGACCGCGCCGGAGACGTTTTCAAATCCGATTGCTGACGGCATCTACCACGCGCTGCGACCACTCGATGCGGTGGCGTCACGGATGGAGGAAAAATGGGGGGTGGATCGGTTGCCGGATTTGGTGACGCCGGCTACGGCTTCACGGTTCGGCACGGCGAAGGCGAAACTGGATGCTGCGTTGGAAGCTGACGACGTTGATGCGGTGGTGCATCGTGCGGCGGTGATGATACGCGGTTGGGAAGCCTTGGATGCGGAAGCTGCGGCAGCGGGGCGGAAGCCGGTCGAGGTCGAAGCGTGGCTGTGGCGCGACGACAACGACGTTCCGCACGCATTCTTGCGTGATGCGTCGGATGCGATCCGCTACGGCAAGGCGAATCCTGGGGTTAGATGCTGGACGATGAGCGAGATCGTGCGGGTCGCGGCTGCTGCAGAGGAGCGGTCGTCGCTTGTTGGCCGCGTGAAGGAAACGTGGCCGGGGGCGGAAGTTACGGCAGATCGGCCAAAATCCGGCGATCTGAATGATGAGTTGCCGTTTTGATTTCTCGCGAGGAAATGCACCAGCACATACTCGAAGCTGGCCGCACCATTGCCCGACTGCCGCGCGAAGGCGGGCCGCGAGAATATCGGTCTGCTTGGCCCGATTGGCTGCGTGATGCGAATTTAGCCTATGGTTACAATAAGGTAGAGGTTTCCGCAGGGCCGCCGACTGCGGCGCAGATTGACCGGTTGGACCATTTGATAGACCTGATTTGGGAGGTTGACCCGCAGGATTCGCGGGTTGTGATGGCGGTCACACTGTCCGCCAATCGACGCGGCTTTGAGCGTCCGCGCGGCCCACAATGGACCCGCGTCGGGAAAATGATGGGGATCGGGCCGGAATTGCTTAAATCGCGCTACGAGGCCGCTGTGGAGCGATTCCGGCTTATTTGGTAGTCCGCCCACCGGAAAGGGATAGATGTCGCTGTACGACGCTCGTAGTGCGTTTAAACGCTATTCTGGTGTGCGACCTCCTCCTCGACGATGCTGTCGAGCATCAACAGAAATTCCTCGATGGCCCTGGTTGCTTCGGCCATCGTTTTGCGGAAAACCTCCTCGCTCGGCGGCTCATCCGCCCATTCAAAACCATGCACCGCGATGCTGTTGGGTTCCTTGGCGTCGGAATATACGAGGTCGTCGAGGATTGCCATGTCCTCGCTCTCAATGCCCCATTTTGCGAGGAATTCCGGCGCTTTCCGGTGGATTACATACCCCTGTTCCGTTTCGGAAAACGGGTCAAAGCCTACGATCCAGGCGGTCATTACGCAGCCTCGCTGATAAAGTTTTCCAGCCATTTGCTAGGATTGTGAACGGACAGATACCGGCCATATACAGCACTAGCTTCATCGCCGCGCATGGACTCGTCCGACATAAACCTTTCCATGTCGGCCAGTGTGGCTCCGGCCCTGTCCATCTTAGCCAACTCGCTACGCATTTCCTCGACTGATAGCGCCATCTCACGCCTCTTCCTTCGCCTTCTCTACGCACACAATTTCGTCGGAATCAAACCGATTGTCTAAGCGTAAAAAATAATCCCAGACCATTTCTGCCACATCGTGCAAATCGCCATCCGGGTTTGTTTCGGCGACTGTGAGCGGCGTGCTTTCAAGGTATTTTAATTCCTCATATTCTGGAATTACTCCATCATCGAAGTCCGCTGCCAGCCTTGCCGTATCGTCGGCCAAACCATTTTTGCTGCAAACTACTAATCTCCACTCGTAACAAGACTCCATATATACGTTGTAAATAACGGTATTTTCTGGCGCGTAGTCCATCTCACGCCTCCTCGATCATGTCGGCGAAATGCTCCTCGATGATATCGTTGTCGCCGTGACGCTCCGCGAGGGACAGCGCCTCCTCTCGCGAGACAGTAACGATGCCAGAACCCCCCGTCGTACCGTTGCCCGTGTCATATGCAAACCGGGACATAGGTCCGCCCTCCCCGGCGATGAAATACGCGCCCTTCTTCGTCACATAAAGAGAACTGTCTTCATAAGCGAAATCAGAACGTGAATGGGTACGACTGCCCGCCTCACAAATGAGTGTCGCGGTGTCGGTGTTATAGACCTTGCCGTTGATGATCTGTTTCATTTTTCTATTCCCTTTTTTAATTTCCCAGACGCCCACTTTGGGGCGTTTCGCCGAAATCTCGTCGGCTCATCAGTGGGCTATATAATCGAGAAGTTTATGTGGTTTCCGTTCGCTTTCTTCTTCCCACCTTCGTCAAGAAAAATCCAATTGCCGCGTTTAGTTCCTTCAAAACTTCTGTAATCTACTATGCGCGGCCTCCGACGCGATCCGCCCCAGATCGGGAACGAGCCTTTAACGCGCACAGCATCGTCGTCGCTTTTCTGTACTTTTACAAGATTCCGCAGCGCTTCGCGCTTTGTGTCGTCCGCAGCGTCCCATCCCTGCACCAGTTCGGCGGGATCATAGAAATCGACTTTGTTGTACCAGCTACCGCCCGAATGGTGCCATTCGCTCGTACGCCAAAAGCCATCTTTTGCCAGTGCGACCGCGAGTTTTTTCGTCTCGGTCCACCCGGCAAATTTGAGATCGTCGGCGGTTATTTTTGAGAGCGGCTTGCGGCCATCTTCATAGGCTCGCAGCGCGTTGACCGACATTCCGGCCTCGTAGTCGTAGCCGTTGCCACGGCCCCAATTATCGTCAAAATCGTGATATGCCATTTCAAGAGTCCCTCTCTTGGCTTGGTTAGCGTCGCTGGCGGGCTGCAACCCGTCGGCGGCGTGCCTAGGCGAAGATTGCGTAGGCCGTTAGGAGCATGAGCAGAAACAGCGCCCACACGGTTGCTTCGATTGCGGTTTTTAGGATTTGCATTTTTCCCTTTCTAAAAATGAACACTGCAAGGCGCGCTGTTTAAACAACGCGCTATGCGGTGGTCACTATTCGATCACTCGGGCGTCACAGGCTGCTGCCGCATCGGCTGCGGCCTTTTTCGTTTTGTATCCGATTTGGTTCCATTTGAACCCGTTGGGGTCCACGATGAACCACTTCCTTGTGGAAAAGAAATCGTCCTTGATGATTTTGACTTTAAGCATCTGTCTCTCTCCCTACTCTTCAACCACATAGCCGTCAGCGTCAGGCTCCCACTGACCATCAAGCACCGCTTCCAGGCGGCTGAAGGTCTCAACCCAGTCATAGTGAGGTATTTTCAAGCCTTTCTGATGCTGGCCAAACGGCGCGATTTCAACGTAGCCGTCATCGGCTATCTCGTAGGTTGAGCCATGTTTTTTGACCAGCCGCCGGAAACGGCTGTAGGAAGGGTCAGACTTCGGCCTGGGTTTGTGTGCGAAAATCGGACCTAGTAAATTTTCTAAGGTAGTCATCTGTTCTCTCCCGTTGTGTATATATAATGTAACAAATCGTTACATCATATTCAACAATAAAATACACATTGGGTCATTTATTATATAGGCGATTGCCAAATCGGCGAAAATTTGCTATCGCGGAGTATCGGTGGAACCTTTCGGGAGCGGCGCGAGCCGTTTTTTTTATGCCTAACGGCTATCAGACACTGACACTCAAGCAAGAAAAGTTTGCTAGAAAGTTTGTTCTCAATGGCGGCAACGCTTCGCAAGCCTACCGCGACAGCTACAATTGCGCGAATATGTCAGAGAAGACGATAGGACGAACCGCGCATGCGTTAGCGCGAGAGAACCACAAAGTCGCCGCAAAAATAGAAGAAATAAAACAGCAACAATCCGACTTTCAAGCGATCACCTTTGAGGAAATCGGCGGCTATTTGCGGCGCGCGGTCGATGGCGCGACGGCTGCGGGGCAGCACGGCGCGGCCTCGCAAGCTGCCGTCGCACTTGGCAAGCTGGCCGGATTGTACGTTGAAAAACAAAAGGTTAGCGTTGACGACGCGCGCGAACACCTCGACGCAGTGCAGACCCTGGCGGACGAGCCAGACGACGACGAGACAGAGAAAAAGGTCGTCAATTTCCGCTGATATTGTAATATCTGGCGGCGTTCCGCTCGTAACCTGTTGAAAACAAACACTTGTCAAATGTTGGTTTAACATCTGGCCGTGCGTCAAGCCGTTTAAACGGCTGAATTTGGCGCAGACCCCCCCCGGTCGCGCAGCGCGGGCGGGCGCACATAAATGTATAGCCGCCGCGTATAGTTAATGAGCGAAAACGCACAAATGGCCGAAAAACAGGGTGCATGGACCGCATTCATCAAGCGGTACAAAGACGATCCGGTCGGCTACTGCAAGCGCGTCATCGGCATGGAACCGCTCCCCTGGCAAGCCGACGTTATGCGCGCCATCGCAAGCGGCGAGCGTCGGCTAAGCATCCGCAGCGGCCACGGCGTCGGAAAGTCATCCTGCGCTGCAACATTGCTGCTGTGGTACATGACAACCCGCTATCCATGTAAGGTAGTCGTCACGGCCCCCACGGCTGCCCAGCTTTATGACGCGTTATTCGCGGAAACAAAACGCCGCCTAAAAGAACTACCCCCGGCCATCAACAAGCTATTTGAGGCCACCAGCGACAGAATTGTGCTGAAAAGCAGCCCCACTGAGGCTTTTTGCTCGGCACGCACCAGCAGCCGCGAACGCCCGGAATCTTTGGCCGGCGTCCACAGCGAAAACGTGCTTCTGATCGTCGATGAAGCCAGCGGCGTGCCCGAAGAAGTATACGAGAGCGCGGCGGGCAGCATGAGCGGCCACAACGCCACCACCCTGCTTCTCGGCAACCCCGTGCGCGGCAACGGATTCTTTTACAGAACGCATACGGAACTCGCTCCCGATTGGTGGACGCAAAAGGTCTCTTGCTATGACAACCCCCTGGTTAGCGATGACTTCATCCGCGACATGGGCGCGAGATATGGCGAAAGCAGCAACAGCTTCCGTGTCCGCGTGCTGGGCGAGTTTCCGCAAGCGGACGAGGATACGCTTGTGCCGCTGCACCTCATCGAAGCGGCCTTAGTCCGCGACGTTGAAGCATCGGAGACGGCCCCCGTCATATGGGGCGTTGATTGCGCCCGGTACGGCAGCGACAGATCGGCCCTTGCAAAGCGCCGGGGAAACACGCTGATGGAGCCGCCCAAGACGTGGCGCGACAAATCAACGATGGAATTGTGCGGCATCATCCAGTCCGAATATGACTCCACCCCCATCATGGACCGCCCCGACGAGATTTGCATCGACGTGATCGGCATCGGCGCGGGCGTTGTGGACCGCTGCATCGAACTAGATTTACCGGCGCGTGGCATCAACGTCGCCGAGAGCGCCAGCATGGGGCAGAAATACATGCGGCTGCGCGACGAGCTTTGGTATCGCTGCCGCGAGTGGTTTGAGGCTAAGGACTGTCACATTCCCGACGATCAGACACTGGTCGCGGAAATCGCCGCACCGCGCTTCGCATTCACGTCATCGGGTAAAATTAAGATCGAAAGCAAGGACGAGATGCGCAAGCGCGGCATCAAATCGCCCGACCTCGCAGATGCTTTCTGTCTAACATTTGCCAGCAACGCAGTCGTTGGCGCGCACGGCACCCGCTATGCGTGGAACCGCCACTTTGAGCCGGACACAAGTTATGTTGTTTAACGCTTTGCCCGACAGCCCTTTCGCGGATAGCTACGACCAGTTCGGCATTCCCGTAGCCCAAAGCTACAACCAATTCAGCCCCCCGGCAGCCCCGGACTACAGCACCGCGCCGCTCGGCAGCCCATTATTTGCTCACCCGCAAACGACCCTGCCGCGTATGACAACCACGGACCCGGCGTTTCATCAGGCGGCTGCGGGGCAAGCAAATGCGCGAGCAGCGCAAAGTTACAATGATTGGCAGGACTTTGACGGCGACGTGGACGACGCCCCACTGCCGACGGTAAGCAGCACCTCTTTCAACGTAGCGGACGCGATATTCACGGCGCTGGGGTTAATCAACCCAGCTTTCGGGCTCTTGTCGCTGCCGTATACGGCGGTGCGCGGTTACAACTATTTCTTCGGCGACGACGAAGCCGAGACACAGAACATGACGCCATTTGGGATCGACCCGGAGGGTCTGTTTACTGGCATCGGTGGCCGTACTGGCGCAGACGATACATCGGACGACCCAGATGTGTCTTCCGGGGCCGATGCAGCGGCAGCAGCGGTTGGGTTTGATGTTGACGATACGGAAATGGCGGCGGAAATGACCACCGACGACAGCCCCAGCGACGACGGTGCGGGCAGCCCTAGTGACTCGGGCGATGACCCGGGCGGGCCGTTTCACCACGGCGGCCTGTTAGGCGGCAGCGGCCCCAAGGACATAACGGCTGAAGGCGGCGAGTACATCATCCGCAAGTCTGCGGTCAAAAAATATGGACGCAGCCTCTTTGACGATCTGAATGAAAGCAAGATCGGCAAGCGTCAGTTGAAAGGTTTGTTGGATGCCTAAAGTCGGAAAAAAGCATTTCAGCTATAGCAAGGCAGGCCGCAAGGCAGCCCAGGCATACGCCAAGAAAACCGGCAAGAAGGTGACGAGGAAAAGGCGTGGGCGTTGAGATTCCGCGCAACGCGCAACCGTTTACGATGGTTTACACGCGCGACCGCAGCAAGCCGCCACCGCCGCCCAAGCGCGGGCGTCCTAAGAAAGTGAAAAATGACAAGTCTGCTAAACCAGCCATCCGGCCTGTTCGCTGATCCGCGCGAGGCGTGGCTGGCGAATTTGCTTGATCCAAGCGTAGGGAATCGGTCTGCGATCCTGCCGCTGGTTGAGGTTGGCGGCGACGATACTGGACGCGGCAGCGTTGAATTTGGCGCGCCGCAATTTCTGGTGGACATGCTGAAAAGCGCAATGCTTCCAGGCGCAGCCGCGCAGGGTTACCAACCGGCACCGGAAGAAGTCACGCAGATGGCTATGGATACGATGCTCGGCGGCGGCTTGTTAGGCCGCGCACCTTCCGGCGCGTTGGGCATGAACCTTTGGCACGGCGGGCCTCATAAGTGGGCACCGGAGCCAGACTTCCCGCATGGACGCCCCCGCCTTGACAAGATGGGAACGGGCGAAGGCGCGCAGGCGTATGGGCATGGGTTTTATTCGGCGGCATCACCAAAGGTCGCAAAAACCTATCAATCAAAAGTGTCGGCAATGCAGGGGGGCGCGAAACCAACGATTGATGGCATTCCTATTGATTGGGATGACCCTGTTCAAACGGCAGCTTTTGAACTTGCGCGACATAACGGCGACAGAGCCGCAGCCGCTGATTTTCACGCAAAAACCTTCAAATCTGGCGAGGATAACGCTGCGGTGAAGATACTGCGGTCAAATCAAAAATTACCGAATGTTAGTTTTCCAGGCTCTCTCTACAAACTCGACATTCCCGACGCCGATGTTGCGAAGTATCTTGATTGGGATGCGCCGGTGAGTGAGCAGCCGGAAGGCGTAAGAAAAATAATAAATGGGATGTCTGGCGGTTTGCGTCCGTTCCGCTGGCAGACTTTAAAAAATCTTAGGCGTCAAGGTTTGGACGCGCTGGGGCAAGTCTCGGACGCGGATGATTTTGTAAATATGTTTGAAGATGGCGCGCAACAGGCCCGTGCCGCTCTTGATGGTCCACGTTGGGAATTTGAGCAGGGCATTTCTAATATGGAAATGGCGCTCTCTGAATTAGGAATAGAAACGCCGCTACGCAATAGGTTGAGGGCGTTAAGGACCGGTTCCGGTAAACTGGAAACGCCTGATGGGATGACGGGCAACGAATTTTATAAACATCTAGCCATCGCAACAGGTAGCGACGAAGCCGCCAGCGCCGCCCTCCGCAAAGCAGGCATCCCCGGCCTCAAATATTTTGATGGAAGTAGTCGCGGCAAGGGTGAAGGCACCCGCAACTATGTGACGTGGGATCAGGAAGTTTTGGATCGTTCCAAAATTCTGGAACGGGATGGCGAGTCTTTGGTCGCTAATTCAATGGCGTCAAAAGGCGTAAATCTGTATAATATAAAGCCTCGCGAGGCTCGTCCTTTCGAGGCGGATTATCCGAAGGGAGCGCCGACGAATGCCGAAGGATTACTCACCACAACCATCGACGGCGACCCCATCAATGTCGGCGGACGAGTCGTGGGCCGAGTGGAAAGCGGATTGGATCAAGCCTTCCCGGCAACGCAAAGTTCCTATGACGCCATCGCAAAGGAAGGAACGGGCAGACCTGCTGCGCTGGTGGCGCGATCGGACCTTGGACGTGGAACTCACGGGGCAACGCGAGTCGACCCGGAAACGAAGCGACCGTTAGGCGTTGCCTTATCGCGGGATTTAAATCCGGCGCAGTTGCAAAGTGTGTATGCCCATGAAATTGGGCATGTCATCGATCAGCTTGCCGGAGAAATTACCCCCAGCGGCATCAGCAAAGAATTAAAGGCGTTATATAATTGGGCGAACAACCCCAACAGAAACGCACAGGGCGAGCCATACCAGAAAACTAAATCTGGAAATTTGAAGCTGTGGACCCCCGAACACGCTGGCTATAAAAAATCGGACGTTGAGCGCGAATATATAGCCGAGGCGATCCGCGCCTATATGTCCGACCCCAACGCGATGAAAACAGACTACCCAAAAACGGCGGCGTTTCTTCGCAAGAAAATCAACAACGACCCAAACGTCCGCGACATAATTCAATTTAACATGGGCGGGGGTCTGCCGCTTGGGTTGTTTGGTTCTTCGGAGGAAGACATTTGAGCGACCTCCCCACCCGCCGCCATCAAATAAGCGAAACAGTCGGGCCGTTTATCGTCAGCGTCGGCTTCGATCCGCGCGACGGGAAACCGTGCGAGGTTTTTATAACCAAGCGCGCAAAACCCGGCACCGACCTCGACAGGCATCTTTACGATTTAGGCGTTGCTGCCTCGAAACTCATGCAGGGCGAACATGGCTAAAAAAGACGATATTGAATTCCATGGAATCGTCCGCAATGAAATCGAATCTGCGGTCAACTACCACGACACGGAGTTGTCGTCAGACCGCATCGAGACGATGGATTATTATCTGGGCGAGCCGTTCGGCAATGAACTAGATGGCCGCTCTGCGGTCGTCAGCAGCGACGTTGCCGATACGATTGAGGCGATGCTGCCCAGCCTGATGAAGATTTTCACGGCATCGGGCGATTTTGTGCGTTTCGCGCCGCGCGGGCCGGAAGATGTTGAGGCTGCTGACCAGGCAACTGACTATGTCAATTTCATCCTCAACAGCGACAATAATGGCTTCGTAATTCTTCACAATTTCTTGAAGGACGCGCTGCTATTCAAATATGGCGTTGTAAAAAGCTACTACGACGAAACGGAGACTGTTACAGAAGACAGTTATATTGGCCTCACCGAAGACGAACTAACGGCATTACTTGCCGACCCTGATATCGAAGTGGTCGAGCAGGAGATGGAGTCGATGGGCGAGGATCAGGTTTTGCCCGACGGCACCGTCCTCCCGGCACCGATGACTTTTGACGTGCGCGTGAAGAAAACGGAACGCGACGGTCGCGTCTGCGTCGAGAACATTCCGCCAGAGGAATTCCTGTTTAATCGCCGCGCTAAGTCGATGGACGACTGCCGCTTCGCGGCGCATCGGACACGGCTGCCAGCAAGCGATCTCATTGCGATGGGCTACGACCGCGAGTTGGTTGAAAGCAACGCCGGATTTAACGAGGTTGACGACGAGCGGCAAGAGCGTTTCGAGGATCTAGAAAGCGGCCAGGAAGACAGCACGCTCGATCCCAGCCAGCAGAGCGTACTTTATACAGAGGCGTATATTAAGACCGACTACGACGATGACGGCATCGCGGAACTGCGCCGCGTCTGCTGCATCGGTGCAGGGTATGAGATCGTCAAGAACGAACCGTATGGCATGATGCCGTTCAGCGTCGTGTCGCCGATCTTGATGCCGCACCGCATGGTAGGCCGCAGCATTGCGGAGTTGGTCAAGGACTTGCAGGAAATCAAGTCGTCGCTGCTTCGCCAGCAACTTGATAATGTTTATTTGACCAACAACGCGCGCATCGCAGCGGTCGAAGGTCAGGTGAATATTGACGACCTTATGAGCAACCGCCCCGGCGGCGTTGTCAGAATGCGCGCCCCCGGAATGGTGCAGCCGATTACGCCGCCGGCCATCAACCAGATGGCTTTTCCGTTGCTGCAATATATCGATCAGGTTAAGGAAAACCGCACGGGTATGACCAAGGCAAGCCAGGGGCTTGACCCTGACAGTTTGCAATCGTCTACCCGCGCAGCGGTTGCGGCCACGATTAGCGCAAGTCAGCAAAAGATCGAAATGATCGCGCGCGTCTTCGCCGAAACCGGCGTGAAGCATTTGATGCAATCAATTTTGCGGCTGGTGCAGACCTATCAGCAGGGGCCGCGCATCGTGCGGCTGCGGAATAAATTCGTTCCGATGGACCCGCAGGAGTGGGATACCGAATTTGATACGATCATCGAGGTCGGCATCGGCACCGGGGATACGGAAAAGCGCATCGCGGTCCTTACGCAAGTGGCGCAGAAGCAGGAAGAAATTCTCACAAAGCTGGGCGTCGCCAATCCGTTATGCACGCTGCAGCAATACCGCGACACGTTGGCGCGGATTATTGAATTGTCTGGCTTCAAGGACAGCAGCGCTTTCTTGCTCGACCCCGACAACCTGCCGCCAGAATTGCAACAGAAAATCCAGGCGCGCCATTCGGAGCAGAAATCGCCGCAGGATGAAGTCATCGAACTGGAACGTGCGAAAGCGCAGGCCGAGATCGAAAGCGACCGCATGAAGATGCAGGCCGAGATTGAAATGAAGCGTGAAAAGGCTGCTGCCGAGATGCAGTTGAAGCGCGAAGAAATGCAAATGAAGATGGAATTGCGCGCCCAAGAGATGCAGATGGAAGCGCAGCTTCGCGGCATCGAAGCATCAACCGGCATCGACATTAGCGCCAACCTGCCGCGCGCCTGATGGACGAAGGTAAGCGCAGAGCGGAAATCTACCGCGCCGTAAAGGCGAAGGAAGTTTTCCGCAACGAGATTTTCACCGAGGCGCTGGATTATCTGCGCGAGCGGTACAAGTCGGAATGGGCCGCGTCATCGTACAGCGATATCAGTGGTCGCGAGCGTCTGTATTTTTTGATGCAGGCGCTGGAAGAATTCCACGGCCATCTCAAAAGCGTCATTGAAACCGGCGCGATGGCCGAGGACGAGGTGCATCGTCAATCGATGCACTGACCAAGCCGCAAGGCAGTCACATTTAATTTTGGAGATTTTATGAGCGAAGCAACCGCGCAAGCGACTCCGCTGTCTATTGCGTCTGCAGTAGACTCCCTTCTTGCCGCCGAAGCCCCCGTTGAGGAAACGCCGCCGCAGCCGGAAGTTGTTGCCGAAACCGAAGAAGAGGTTGAGGTCGAAGCCGCCGAGGAAGCCGAGGAAGCCGAGGACATCTTGCAGGCCGATGAGGCCGAAGAAGATGAAACCGAGGAAGCCGAGGAAGCCGAGGAGGTAGTCGAAGCCGTCGAACCACAAACATATCGTGTTCGCGTCGGCGACGATGAGGTCGATCTGACGCTCGACGAGTTGCAGTCGGGCTATATGCGTCAGAGCGACTATACGCGCAAAACGCAGCAAGTCGCCGAAGGCCGAAAAAAGGCCGCAGCGGAACTGCAGGCGCTTGAGGCGCAGCGTCATAGCTACGCCGAACAACTCGCAGCCGTCGAGGCCGCGCTTCAGCAATCAGAGCCGACCCAAGAATTTTGGGAAAATCTGAATGCGGAAGACCCGCTTGAATACATTCGTCAGCGTGACGCCTATCGCGACCGAAGGGAAGCGATGGCCCAAGTGCAGGCGGAAAAGGAGCGGGTACATCAGGAGCAAATGGCAACCCTACAAGCGCAGGCGCAGGAGAGTTTGCAGCAGGAGGGCCAACGACTTTTGCAAGCCATCCCCGAATGGCGTGACCCGGATGTGGCGCAGAAAGAGAAGACTGCGGTCTACTCGTATGCGCAACGGCATCTCGGTTACACCGCAGACGAATTACAGGCTGCGGGAGATCATCGTGCAATCAATGCGCTTCGCAAGGCGTATCTGTACGACGAGCTTATGAAGCAAAAGCCCGCCGCAACGAAAAAGGCGAAAAAGGCTCCAAAGATGGCAAAAGCCGGGCAACCTACGACGAAACGCGAGACTTCAGCGAAAAGGAAGCGGCAACAGCTTCAGAGCATCGGCAAGCAGAAAGGCTCTAAGGCCATGGATGCTGCCGTGGATTATCTTCTCAACACATAGGAGGCCATAATGGCTACTTATACGACCGCGAACGCGGTGGGCGAGCGGGAAGATTTGAGCAATGTGATCGCGAGAATCGACCCCGACGAAACGCCTGTTTTCAGCAATGCCAAGAAGGAAGTCACCAAGGGCGTCTTCCATGAGTGGCAGGTTTAATCTTGAGCCTCGTTCGCCAGTAATGGCGAATTGCAACTGGGTGAATTGCTGGGAAACCCTAACGGTAACGCCGAGGGCAATCAGCAGCGAAGCCGAATTCGTTCGGAACGTTCAGAGACTATCCGCAAGGAGTACACCGTAAGCGCGGTGGAAGCGCCCAGCCCCTCGTATGAGGGTGAAGATATAGTCCGATCTTACATTAGAGTGTGAGCTGTTTCGTACAGGGCCTAACGTAGCGAATTAGGTCGAACATTTGTCAAGAACTGACGGCAGCTTCTGACAGCAATGCTCAGAATGAGGGAGCTGACTTCAGCTATACGAACCCCACCGCAACGAGCCGCGTCGGAAATTATCATCAAATCAGTGTCCAAGCCGCATCGGTTAGCGGCACTTTGGACGCCGTTGACAAGGCTGGCCGCGATAAAGAAACGGCCTATGTCAAATTGCTCAAAGGCATCGAGCAACGACGTGACATCGACAAGGCTCTGTTTAAAAACGAAGCCCGGTCGAGCAGCGACCCCCGCAAGGCGGGCAAGCTGTTAAGCTACATCACGAACATGGAACTGATTTCCGCGTCAACGACACCCACCGGTGATGGTTCAAATGTGAGTGACATGGCGGGAACCAACGCAGCATTGACGTTGGCCAAGATCGACAGCGCCATGAAGAAGGCATATGACGATGGCGGCTCGCCCGACATGCTGGTTGTTTCGCCGGCAAACAAGGTTGCGTTCTCCGACCTGTCTAGCGGCAGTGCGGTGACGAACCAGTTGCACATGACTGCCGGGAATCCACAAGAGGCAGTAATCATCGGCAGCGTGTCGATGTATCTGACGGATCAACTCAACTAGCCGAGGTCCGTCTAAAACCGCGTGAACTGCTGGAAGCCTAAACCGAAAGGCAGGGTAATCAGCAACCAAGCGTCTTGGAAACAAGGCGAAGGCCCAGAGACTAGGCGATGGAGTCCTAACGGGTAACGCCGAGGATGGTAAACGCCCACGAGCGCGCGGCACCAATTTGGTGATGATATAGTCCGCTACCCAATGAAAGTTGGGAGTGAGGATAAAGAGCCTCACAAAGAACAAAAGGTTCGGCACCTTGAACGTGGTCATCGACAGGCAGGCGGCTAACACCGAGATTTTCCTGCTTGACGCCGACCATTACAGCATCGGCCATTTGCCGGGACGCCTGTTCTCGGCAAGCGACGTTGCCCCCGTGGGTGACG
>Ga0208919_1000383_pt1 | contig 31048 bp, 13 predicted proteins | sample 4_EtaG_FD_184076 | JGI IMG/M metagenome (GOLD analysis project Ga0208919, IMG submission 184076) | Marine viral communities from the Subarctic Pacific Ocean - 4_ETSP_OMZ_AT15127 metaG (SPAdes) (version 3) | ecosystem: Environmental > Aquatic > Marine > Oceanic | place: Pacific Ocean | collected...
TCCAAGTATAGTAATACTGGAAGCAATTCACAAATAATCAAATAATAAATATGGCAGAGTCTGGCATTAAAAGTTATTTCCCGAGTCAAACAGTTAGTGATGCTGAAAAGCTAAGCTATGATTATGGTTTGAAAGTAGGTAAAGCAATAGAGCAAGAGTGGTTTAACGACGATAGAGGGTTTAATAGACACAGAACTAATAAAAACAATTTTCACAGCTTAAGACTATACGCTAGAGGCGAGCAGTCTATACAAAAATATAAGGATGAGTTATCTATAAACGGTGATTTGTCCTATTTAAATTTAGACTGGAAGCCAGTTCCAATTATATCCAAGTTTGTTGATATTGTTGTAAACGGAATAGCTGAGAGAACTTATGATGTTAAAGCTTATTCGCAAGATCCATACGGTGTTTCTAAAAGAACCGAATATATGGAGTCTATATTAAAAGACATGAGATTGAAGGAGTTTAACGAGGCTGTTAAACAACAAGTGCAATTAGACGTTAGGGAGAGTGCAATAGAAGAGCTTCCAGAGAGCAACGAGGAGCTAGAACTCCACATGCAGCTAAGCTATAAACAATCTATTGAGGTAGCTGAGGAACAAGCTCTTAACACTTTATTAGAAGGCAACAGGTACGAACTCATAAAAAAGCGTTTTTATTATGATCTTACAGTTTTAGGAATAGGAGCGGTAAAAACAAGTTTTAACACCTCAGAAGGTGTTGTTGTGGACTATGTAGACCCAGCTAACTTAGTGTACTCGCATACCGACTCTCCTTACTTTGATGATATTTATTATGTTGGGGAGGTAAAAACAATACCAGTTAACGAATTGGCAAAACAATTTCCTCATTTAACCGAGAGTGATCTTGATGATATAATGAAAAATAAATCTAACAACAGATCTAACTACAACTCTAAGCATAGCGAAAATAAAGAAGATAACAACACTATTCAGGTCTTATATTTTAACTATAAAACTTACATGAACGAAGTATACAAGGTTAAGGAAATGGCTACGGGTGCTGATAAAATTATTCCTAAAGATGATTCATTTAATCCTCCAGAAAACATGGAGGGTGGATACAGTAGAATGTTAAGATCTATAGAGTGTCTTTATGATGGGGCTATGATTTTAGGTACTGAAAAACTACTTAAATGGGAGATGGCTAAAAACATGATGCGTCCAAAAAGTGATTTTACTAAAGTTAAAATGAATTACGCTATCGTTGCCCCTAGAATGTACGAGGGTAGAATCGATTCACTAGTTAAAAGAATTACTGGTTTTGCTGATATGATTCAGTTAACACACCTTAAATTACAACAGGTAATGTCAAGAATGGTTCCAGATGGTGTTTATTTAGATGCTGATGGTTTAGCTGAAGTAGATTTGGGTAACGGAACAAACTACAATCCACAAGAAGCTTTAAACATGTTTTTCCAAACAGGATCTGTTATTGGTAGATCATTTACTTCTGAGGGTGACATGAACCCGGGTAAAGTTCCTATTCAAGAAATTACATCTGGAGCTGGTGGAAATAAAATGCAAGCTCTTATTGGTAATTACAATTACTACCTACAAATGATAAGAGATGTAACCGGACTTAACGAGGCTAGAGATGGTAGTATGCCAGATAAAAACGCTTTAGTTGGCGTTCAGAAAATAGCAGCAGCTAATTCAAACACGGCAACCAGACATATATTACAGTCTGGGTTATTTCTAACGGCTGAAGTTTGTGAAGCGCTATCGTTAAGAATTTCTGATATTATAGAGTACTCACCAACAAAAGATGCTTTTATACAGGCTATCGGTGTTCATAACGCGGCTGTGTTAGAAGAGTTAAAGGAATTACATCTTTATGACTTTGGTATATTCATAGAATTACAACCAGACGAGGAAGAGAGAATGATGTTAGAGAACAATGTTCAAATGGCATTACAACAGCAAATAATTGAACTAGCTGACGCTATTGATATTAGAGAAATTAAGAATATAAAACTAGCTAATCAACTTCTTAAAATACGTAGAAAAAAGAAGCTGGATAGAGATCAACTGTTGCAGCAGCAAAACATGCAGCAGCAAGCTCAATTAAATCAACAATCAGCTGAAGCGGCGGCTCAATCAGAGGTTCAAAAAAACCAAGCCTTAACACAAAGCCAAGCGCAATTAGAGCAGGTTAAAGCTCAGTTAGAGTCTGAAAGAATGATACAAGAAGTTCAAATGAAAAAAGAGCTAATGCAGTTGGAGTTTCAAATGAACATGCAGCTTAAGGGTATTGAGGTTGATGGGCAAAAAACAAAAGAAAAAGAAAAAGAGGATCGTAAAGATGAGAGAACTAGAATACAGGCTTCTCAACAAAGCGAACTTATAGAACAAAGAAATAGTGGAAAACCACCTAAAAACTTTGAGTCCGCAGGTAATGATATATTAGGCGGCGGATTTGACTTAGGAGTGTTTGACCCTAAATAAATTATTAACTATTATTATATTATATTATGGAAGAAGAAAATGAAAAAGTAGTCGAAAAGACTACTCAAGAAACGACTGAACAAGTCGATGAAAGTAAGTTTGAATCTGCTGGAGACGATAGCGTCGTTAAGGTAGATTTAAGTAAACCACCAAAACCAGTAGAAGAAAATGAAGAACCAAAAGAAACAACCGAAGTTGAAACAGATTCAACTGACGACAGCGGAGTGGTTGCAGAGTCTGAAAATACCGAGCCCACACAAGAACAAGAAGAAGTACAACCGGAAACTGAAACACAAGAAACCCCAGTATTAGAAGAAATTACTGAGGAAAAGGTTGAAGAGGTTGAAGAACAGGTTGAGGAAGCTATAGCAGAAGCTGAAGCTACTGGACAACCATTACCAGAAAATATCCAAAAGTTAATGAACTTTATGGAAGAGACTGGTGGAGATTTAAGTGACTATGTTAAGCTTAATCAAGATTATTCAAAGTTAGACGACCAAAGTCTACTACACGAATACTACAAGCAAACAAAACCTCACTTAAACAGCGAAGAAATTAACTTCCTTATGGAAGACACGTTCTCTTACGACGAAGATATAGACGACGATAGAGATATACGTAGAAAGAAATTAGCGCTTAAAGAGCAAGTTGCCAGCGCTAAAAGCCATCTAGACGGGCAAAAGTCTAAATACTATGACGAAATCAAAGCTGGAAGCAAACTCACGAGTGAGCAGCAAAAAGCAATAGATTTCTTTAATAGATACAACAAGGAGTCAGAAGCAAATCAAAAAATAGTTAAAACAAACTCTGATATTTTTACACAGAAAACTGAACAAGTTTTCAACGACAAGTTCAAAGGTTTTGAATATAACGTCGGCGATAAGAAATACAGGTTTAATGTAAACAATGCTGAAGAGGTTAAAAACACTCAGAGCGACATAAGTAATTTCACCAAAAAGTTTTTGGATAAGAAATCTGCTTTAAAAGACGCTAGGGGTTATCATAAATCTCTATATACAGCAATGAATGCGGACGCTGTTGCGAAACACTTTTACGAACAAGGAAAAGCAGATGCTATGAAAAATAGTATTGCTAAAGCCAAAAACGTTGATATGAATCCAAGACAAAGTCATGGAAAAATTGAAACAGGTGGTATGAAGTTCAAAGTGCTAGGTGATAACTCTTCTGATTTTAAGTTTAAAATTAAAAACAAAAAATAACAATTTAAAAATTTACAATTATGGCAATTACTGCAGGAGGTAGTTTGAATAGCGTGCCAGCTCCATTACAGCAAGCACTTACTTCAAATTACATCGATTTTACGTCCGGCGCAAACGACTGGGCACAACAATATTTACCAGACCTAATGGAAAAAGAAGCTGAAGTTTTCGGTAACAGAACAATTTCAGGGTTTCTTTCACAAGTTGGGGCTGAAGAGTCTATGACTGCTGACCAAGTTGTTTGGTCTGAGCAAGGTAGATTACACTTATCGTACATAGCTACGATGTCACACGTTTCACAGAAAGCAGATACTACTGCCGGTGGTCAGATTACTATTGTATCTGATATCGATGGTAATACTGGGACAACGGTCTATTCAACTAACGACCACGGTATCAGAGTTAATGATATACTTTTAATGGCTGATTCTAACACTACAACTAGAGGTGTTGTAACTGCGGTTAACGCAACTACAGGTCTTATTTCTGTTGGTTTTTATGGGGCTAACACAGCTACAGCTGCTGGTATTACAGCAACAACTGGTTCTGCTCTTAGAGTGTTAGTTGTTGGTTCTGAATACGCAAAAGGAACTAACGGTAGAGCTGGTCAAAACGAACCAAGCTTTACTTCATTCTCTAACAAGCCAATTATCTTGAAAGATAAATATGCTGTATCAGGATCTGACGCATCTCAAATTGGTTGGGTTGAAGTTTCAGGTGAAGACGGGCAAAATGGTTACCTATGGTACTTAAAAGCTGAGGGTGACACAAGAGCAAGATTTACTGATTATGTTGAAATGGCAATGATTGAATCTGTTAACGGTACACCTGGTTCTACATTACTTGATAGTGAGTTATACGGTGCTGCTGGTAATACTTTCGGTACAGAAGGTTTATTCGCTGCTATTGAATCTAGAGGTAACATGACTTCTGGTGTAACTGGTGTTAACGCTGCTACTGATTTAGCTGAATTTGACGCTATCTTAGCTGAGTTTGACTCTCAAGGTGCTATTGAAGAAAACATGATGTTTGTTAATAGAGCAACTGCTTTAGCATTTGACGACATGTTGGCTGCAATGAATTCTTACGGAGCTGGTGGTACTTCTTACGGAGTATTTGATAACTCTGAAGATATGGCGTTAAACTTAGGTTTCTCTGGTTTCAGAAGAGGTTCTTATGACTTCTATAAGTCTGATTGGAAATACCTAAATGACGCTAGTACTAGAGGTGCTATCAATGCTATGGATACTGTTAACGCTATCAGAGGTGTTATTGTTCCGGCTGGTGTTTCTTCAGTTTACGACCAGCAATTAGGAAAAAACCTTAAACGTCCTTTCTTACATGTTAGATACAGAGCTTCTCAAGCTGATGATAGAAAAATGAAAACATGGACTACTGGTTCTGTTGGAGCTACTACATCTGAGTTAGACGCTATGGAGATACACTATTTATCTGAAAGATGTTTAATTACTCAAGGTGCTAACAACTTCATGTTAATGAACTAAGCACAATTATTTTAAAGAGACTGGGATTAATTTCCCAGTCCCTTTTATTTTATTAATTTTATTATATATTATATTATGGCAAAAAAACAAAAAACAAAAGTTGAGGTAGAAGAACCTCAAATTCAAGAAGAAGTTGCAGTAGTAGAGCAACCAAAAAAAATAATAGTGGAAACACCATTACCAACAAAGAAAAAAGATACTTGGGAGATAAAAGATAGAATTTACTATTTAAAAGGAGGTAAAAGACCTTTAAGTAAAATGATAAAATCAGCAAATATATTTTGGTTTGACGAGGAAAAAGGATATGAAAGGGAGTTAAAATATTGTGAAAACCAAAGAACGTGTTTTGTTGATGAAATGAAAGGCGAACAAAGATTATCACATATAATTTTTAGAAACGGAGTGCTAAGTGTTCCTAGAACAAAAACCACTTTGCAAAAGCTATTATCACTACACCACCCACACAAAGACAAAGTATTTTATGAGTGGAAACCTCAAGTGGTAGCCGAGAATCAAATAGATATTATTGAGCTAGAAATAGAAGCATTAAACGCTGCTCAATCTATGGACATAGACATGGCTGAGGCAGTTATGCGTGTTGAGTTAGGATCTAAAGTGTCAAAGATGAGTTCTAAAGAACTTAAAAGAGATTTACTATTATATGCTAAGAAAAACCCAGATTTGTTCCTAGATCTAGTAAACGATGAAAATGTTGTACTTAGAAACTTTGGTATCAAAGCAACTGAAATGGGAATATTAAAATTATCTCAAGATCAAAGAACTTTTACTTGGGGTTCTAATGATAGAAAGTTAATGAATGTTCCGTTTGACGAACACCCTTATTCAGCTTTAGCCGCTTGGTTTAAAACTGACGAAGGTATGGAAATCTACTCTAACATAGAGAAAAGATTAAATTAACAATAAAATAATATGGTTGCCCTTCGGGGTAACCATTTATTAAAATTTAATTTTATGGCAAATAAATCAAAGGGTTTAGGAGACTCAATAGAAAAAATTACTAAAGCAACGGGGATAAAAAAAGTTGTAGATACGGTTAGCAAGGTTATTAAAAAAGATTGTGGATGTGGAGCGAGAAAAGATACTTTAAATAGATTGTTTCCTTATAATAAATAAAAAAATATGGCGATAAATATAGACAACGTATATCAAAGAGTTTTAGCTCTGGCTAATAAAGAGCAAAGGGGTTACATAACCCCACAGGAGTTTAATTTATTCGCTAATCAAGCTCAAATGGAAATATTTGAACAATATTTTTATGACGTGAATCAATTTAGAAGAATTCCTGGTAACGACACTGTTTATTCAGATGTAGATGATATGTTAGAAGAAAAGTTACAAATATTTGAAGCCGTTGATGGGCCAACTGTTGTTGCTGCTTACGCAGGTGCTGGTGGTGGTGGTATAAATAAACAGTTACCTGATTACATTTACAGACTTAGTAGGGTTGAATTTAATCAAGCTAATTGTGAAATAATGAACACGAAAGACTTTAATGACATTCACCAAGGAGGACCGCTACTAACCCCTACCGACGATAGACCGGTTGTTAACATAAGAAGTAACATTATGAGGTGTAGAGCTGCTGGTGGTAATTTAGTAACACCTACAGGTGTTTTTTATTTTAGAGCACCCGCTACTGTTAGTTGGGCATACTTTATTGTTGGTAGCAAAGCTCTTTTTGATGGTAGTAGCGCAGCAGTGGTTCATTTTGAACTACATGCTTCTGAGGAAACAGAATTAATTTATAAAATATTAAAATTCGCGGGCATATCTATGAGGAGAGATGATATCATGAAGGCTGGACAAGGATTAGAAAACGCGCAAGTTTCACAAGAAAAACAATAAATAAATGGGATTAATAAATCAAACACCACAGGCATATTACAATGGAAATGACCATGGGAATTATCAATTTGTATCATTAAACGATATTATAAACCAATTTATGTTTGTGTATGTTGGAGAAGATAAAATCATATCTAAAGCAAGAAGATCGGATGTGGCTTTTCACGCTCAAAGAGCTTTAGCGGAATTATCATTTGACACGCTTAAATCTTGCAAAGCCCAAGAGATCACCGTTCCGGCTTCACTTCAGATGACGCTTCCACAAGATTATGTAAACTATACTAAGATTAGTTGGGTGGATTCTGCGGGGGTAAAACACTTATTATATCCTACAAGTAAAACGTCTAACCCAACAAACCCTTTACAAAACTCTGATGGAGATTTTATTTTTTCACCTACCGTAGATTTAACTAGTGGTTCTCCTTCTGTGACAGTTCAGGGAACGCTTTATTTACCATACGGCACGCTAGTGACTGGTCCTCAAATAGATAGTGTTGCTGGTGGTCCTTGGGAAGTAACAGATTGGTTCCATGGTGGTGGCACTACTGTATTAACCCTAAAAAACACATTAACCGGTTTAACTTTTGCTTCAAACGTTACCGCGAAAGAAAAACTTACTATTCATACTGTTGATGGTTCGTTATACCCTAACTATGAAGACGGCGCAGTGGTAGATGTTAACGCATATTCAGCAGGTCAACATACAATAACGGCTTTTACTTCAAATTTAGATGGTTTAAAAGTTGGTATGCTTCTTCACGATGACGGTACTACTTGGGCTCAAGGAACAACTGTGGTGGCTATCAACGGTACGTCTATACTTTTAAGTAATCCTACATTGGTTGCGAACACATCTGTAAGTTCTGAGGTTACTTTTACTAGTTTAGAAACCAAAGATTCAGATACTTGGTCAAATTATAAATCAAGCACACCATCAGAAAATCAAGATGACTATCAAGACGATACTTATTGGTCTATGGCGGGAAATAGATACGGATTAGATCCGCAACACGCTCAAGCTAATGGTTCTTTTTATATAGACTGTAAATCAGGAAAAATACATTTTAGCTCTAATATTAGTGGAAAAACTGTGATCTTAGATTATATAAGTGATAGTCTTGGTACAGATGATGAAATGCAAGTTCATAAATTTGCGGAAGAAGCAATATACAAGTGGATATCACACGGTATATTAGCTGGTAAAGCAAACATCCCAGAATATCAAGTAAATAGATTTAAAAAAGAAAGGTTTGCAGCTATAAGAACAGCAAAATTAAGATTATCTAATTTAAAATTAGAAGAATTAACTCAAATACTTAGAGGGAAATCTAAGCAAATAAAACACTAGTACATGCCAGAAATCAAGCATAATTTTACCGGTGGTAAGATGAATAAGGATGTTGACGAAAGACTTGTTCCAAACGGACAATATGAACACGCGATGAATATACAAGTGTCAACGTCTGAAGGGTCTGAAGTTGGTACTGTTCAAAATATATTAGGAAACTCTATGCCACAAGCCCTTTATCAAATAGCGGGTGTTGGTAACAATTCGTTGTGTGTGGGATCTGTTGTTGATGAAAAAAACGATGCTTTTTATTACTTTGTTAAGTCTGGTGGAACAAACATAGACTTTACTCAATTTACATCCTCGTCCCCACAAGGTGCTAACGGTGCTTCAAAAGACGTTATATTTCAATATAAGAATGAAGTAATAACTCCGGTTTTTGTAGCGACAAGTGCTTTCGCTTATACCATATACGGTAATGGTATTTCTTGGGATTCAGCTGCGGGAACTATAACATTTGGTTCCCAACACGATGTCAGCGATCTTTCTGTAGGTATGCAATTAATAGCGTCTGGTTTTAATAGTGCTGGTTTTCCCGTTGGATTATTACATAACTTCATCATAAACATAAACCCAATAACAAATACAATTTCTTTATTTGGAGATTTAACTTGGTTAGATAACAGCACTAGTAGCTACCATTATCATAATACAAAGTTGTTTTTCACTAATAATGGAAGTGCTGATTTTAACACGATGCTTGGGTTTACTTCAAATAACATTATAACCGGAATAAACATAGTTGATGACATGTTGTTTTGGGTAGACGGCCATTACAACTCTAATGGTGAATTAATAGGTTCAGAACCTAAAAAAATCAACATACCTAGGTCTATAGCTGGAACTGTTGACGTTTTTACACACACTACTTTTTTAAACGATACAACAGGAGCAGGTACTCCTGCACAAGAAAAACACATAACAGTTATAAAAGAAAACCCTAAAAATCCTCCAAGTATGGTTTTGGAGTCGATTAAGCCGGTATCTAAAGCTACAATGGGTGAATGTGAGATTTCTTTTGAAGATGTTGTCAATAACCCTGGGGAGTTGTTAATCCCAGGAGACTCATTATTTGGCGTGCCGATATTACATAGTGTTACAAATGGAATTACGCCTTTTGGTACCGCCAACAATCTTGATGTTGAATTTGGTGACATCATGTCTCTTCAGGTTTTTCCCGACGCAGAGTCAAACATATCGTTTCCTCTTAAAGAACCTACAATTACAGTACGTGTGATTAACACATATATATCTTCAGCTCCAAATGCTAATGGGGTTTTCACCACGTTAATTGATTTAGAAATACAATCTATAAGCGCTTCAACACCTATAGGTTTAACCAAATTTTTAATTGACTTAAAACTAGAAAACAAGGATAGAATACTTAAGTTTAAATTTCCAAAATTTGCCGTTAGATACAAGTATCAAGACAATGAGTATTCTGCTTTTTCTCCATTCACACAAGTGGCATTTGTTCCGTTAACTTGGGATTATAAACCTAAAAAAGGGCAAAACCTTGGGATGCAAAACCATTTAAAGCGAGTTACGTTATCAAACATTGTGCCAAGCAATATTCCACATGGTGTGGTTCAAGTAGACATATTGTATAAAGAATCAGGTTCATCAAATATATATCTTGTTGATCAAATAAAACCTGATGATGGTACTTGGCAGTGGCAGAACGATCTTTACACTATAGAATCAGAACTCATATATGCTGTGGTTGCTGAAAACCAAATATTAAGACATTACGACAATGTTCCAAAAATAGCAAGAGCGCAAGAGGTTACTGGTAGTAGGATTGTTTATGGTAATTATAAGCAAAACTACACAACGCTAGGCGCAGACGCCAACGTTAGGTTTGATTTAAACTTAATAGAACATAACATCACCCAAGATGGTGGTGTATTGCTTGGAGCGAGGGATTATCCTCATTTCTGGGACCCAAGTCTCACGGTACCTTTAAGATCAATAAAGTCACTAAGAGAATACCAACTTGGGGTAGTTTTTGAAGATAAATACGGTAGACAATCACCCGTAATGACAAGTAGTGAATCTACTTTAAAAGTTCCTAAAGAAGAAGCGTCAAAATCAAATTTATTAGAAGTTAAAACCCTAAATAATCCACCAGATTGGGCAGAATCTTTTCGCTTTTTTATAAAGGAACCTTCTACTGAATACTACAACTTAGCGATGGATAGGTGGTATGATGCTGAGGACGGAAACGTTTGGCTAAGTTTTCCATCATTAGATAGAAACAAACTCACAGAAGAAGACACTATAATATTAAAAAAGAACATTAATAACAACCAACCCATTACAGATACTTCGGAATATAAAGTTATAGCCATATCCAACGAGGTTCCGGATTTTGTTAAAACATCAAAAGTATCGTATGGTATTGAGGAGCACGCTACAAACACTCTTATGGGCACCTCTGCCCCTGTTCCAACTGGATCAATAGTATTAGTAGACCCCGCTGCTCTAACAAACACAGGAACAAGTGGAAGTTCTTTAATACACGCTTTCGACGATTGGAGAGATGCGGAGCTGATAGACAAAAGATTATGGCTTCGATTTCATAAAACCACTACACCTCGACAATATTCAAATTGGTATGAGATAACAACGATGGACGAGTACCAGGATAGTGGAGGAACCATCGCTACAACTGCGCTTGCAGTGAGGATACAGGGTCAGTTTAAAGATGATGTGTCGTTTATGAATGTTGGTGGTGGTTTTGTTGGCGGCGCTGCCTTAGAAATCGCTAGAAGCGTGGAAACTCCATACGCACAGTTTGACGGTAGGTTTTTTGTAAAAATTCTTAGAGATTTAAATTTAGAACAAAGTATTTTAACATATAGTTTTGACGCTGGTTACAGTACAGTCGGTATGTTAACGCCAAGATTCCTGCGTTACGATGGTATTTGGCATTCAGAAGCCTATATGAGTGGTTATAATACAGGTACTTATAATATAGGTAGTGGTGCAGCTGCTGGTGATTATGCAGTGTTTGGTAATAACCCTGAAAGTGGTGGGTGGTTGACTCCTAGTAACCATAGAAACCCGGCTTATTACGATTACAATGGAGCGAACAGTGTTGGCTTGCACACTGATTATCAGACGGCTGAAAGTTTTCAAGACGATCGTTGGACTAATACTCACTCTATTTGGGGGTACTCAAGAAGAGTATCAACATTTTCACATGGAAAAAATCAGGCTGGAAGCGATGCTGCTGTAAATATATTTCCTAAACCATACCCTTTCATGTTAGGCGCTTTTAACGGTACTGGTTGTGTGCCCTATGCTACAACAAACCCCCCTGTTTACGCTTGGTATACTAAAGCTCTTGTCAGAACAAAAACACTTGCTACTAACAACTTTTGGGACACAACAGCTCAACAAGACACTTGGTTCATAGACATGGAACCTACTTACTACTTTCCAGCAGATAGTTGGAACAATGGTGAAGAAGAGTACTACGCACGACCAGATTTAGCATTAGGGTATAATAACAATAAAGGTATCACTTGTTCTCCAGATGCAAACAGCCCAAGGGGATTACAAAATACGCCTGGGGTTGGCGCTAGATTAGGAAGTAGACGAATGGACATATCTTACGTTGGCCCAGACTATATACCTAAATCAGGTGGGCAACCCGGTTTAGATTTTCAAAATCAACAAAACGTGATTATTCATGATTTTTTAACATCATCCGAACCTGTTATTCAGTTTAATGGAGATCCAGGGCAGATTAAATATAAAGTCGTAGATTATAGAATCGTTGAAGAAATCCAAAACATACCCGACGATACCTCGTGTGGAGGTGGTTCTGATACTTCGGCTATGATGAGAGACGATGGAAGTGTAATGTCTTTAGCTTCTCCCGGCGTGTTTAGAGTAAGATATGAATTATTATTAGATCAAGTTATTGGTACTACGGTTCAAGATCAAGGTATAATAACACCAATTGAATATATACTAGCCGGTGGAACTCCAGACGAGAACAACAACTATACCGGAGCGGGTGGATGGGGTAGTATTTGTTGTAATGGAACACCTGTTTATGCTAGAAAATATACTTTTTACCCACCGGATTACGAGAATGTTACAGATAGAATATATCCTTCTATTGCAAATCCTAACTATAGTGACTACGATACTCGTACTGGTTGTTATAGTGGTGCGGGTACTCCAACTGTACAGGCTGACGTTTACTCATCTTGTCCCGATCAAGACGGAGCTTTTTACGATCAAACCGCCTCACCGTTACCATCTAACACGTATAACAGCGGTGCTCCAGTATATATAGATCCAAATATATGGGTAAACAAAGATGGCACAACTAGACTTGGTTACATCCCAACTCAATCAGTAAAAACCCACACTTTTTCAACGCTTACACACGACGTGTCACGTGGTAATGAAATACCAATTACAAGTGATACTTGGGCGGCTAAAGAGAACTGGGAGAGCGGTATATTGTTTCAGTCAATTTATGGTAGCAATTCTTTTGGACAATCGGAACACGAAGCGTCTTATAACCCCGCTATATGGGAAACATTACCAACTGACCCTGTTGATTTAGAGTTATACTACGAAGCGTCTAAGAGTTATCCAATGGATTTATTTAAAGATAATAGCCATTTACAGATTGCTCCAGCAGGTAGTGAGGTAAGTTGTTATAGTTGCAACGCTGCCGCTGTTATACCTAGTCAAACGACAATTCAGCTTTGGATAAATAATACTATATACTTGTCGCAATCTCACGGTAACACCCTTGTTAATGGCGATATTATTAAGCTTACCAATTTAGATGGAAGTTATATTACCGTTGTTGTAGATAACACTCCAACTGCTAACGAGATAGAGGTTGAAGCAAGTATTTACAATAGTAAATTTGGATTATCTTGGCATAACTGCTTTTCTTTTGGTAACGGCGTGGAATCAGATAGAATATCCGACACTTTTAATTCAGATACAATAGGTAAAGGAGTTAGGGTATCAACAGTTCTTGAAAAAGATTACAAAGAAGAGCATAGAAAATATGGTTTAATATACTCTGGATTATACAATTCTACCTCTGGAGTTAACAGTTTAAATCAATTTATAACCGCCGAAAAAGTAACTAAAGACGTAAACCCTATATATGGTAGTATTCAAAAACTACACTCTAGAAATACAGATTTAATTACTCTTTGCGAAGACAAGGTTTTAAAAATATTAGCAAATAAAGACGCTGTATTTAACGCTGATGGAAACATTCAGTTAACAGCTACTGGAAACGTGTTAGGCCAAACAGTGCCTTTCGTCGGTGAGTATGGTATATCTAAAAATCCAGAATCGTTTGCATCAGAATCTTATAGAGCGTATTTTACAGATAAAGTTAGAGGCGCTGTTGTAAGGTTGTCCAGAGATGGGTTAACTCCTATATCAGACGCGGGTATGAAAGATTGGTTTAGAGATCACTTTAATTTAGTTGGACCGACTGACAATGTTATAGGTAGTTATGACGATTATAAAGGTGAGTACAACTTAACACTATACAAGTCACAAGCAGGATCACCAAGTATAAGCAAGCCTGAAACACTAACCTATAGAGAGGACGTTAAAGGTTGGGTTAGTTTTAAGTCTTTTGTATATGAAAATGCGTTAAGTTGCGCAAATAAATATTATACTTTTAGTGATGGTTACATGTACGAGCATCATTTAGAGGTTGATGATAGTGGAACAACCGTTCCTAGAAATCAATTTTATGGAACACCAACGGCATCGTCTTTAAGTTTTTATTTAAACGATTTTCCTAGTACTGTTAAATCTTTCCACACGCTAAGCTACGAAGGTAGTAAATCGAGAGTTATTGCAAATCTTCAAGATAACGATTACTACAACTTACAAGCTAAAGACGGTTGGTATGTTCAAAGAATTGAAACAGATAAGGAGGGTGGTACAGTTGATGAGTTTATAGAAAAAGAAGGAAAATGGTTTAATTACATAAAAGGCGACGATATACCAGTAAACAACTGTGGAATAATAACGAATCAAGTATTTGATCAATCTAGCTTTGCAATGCAGGGCTTGGGTATATTAACTATACCACCTGTAAGCGTTGCAATTATAGCGGGATGTATGGACCCAACGCAAGCTAACTTTAACCCGTTAGCCACAGTGGATGATGGGAGTTGTGTTCCTTATGTTTATGGATGTATGGAGCCAACTGCTGATAATTACAATTCTGTAATAACTAATGATGATGGTAGTTGTCAATGGCACGGTTGTACAGATGCAACAGCTTTAAATGCTACCACTTTTCCTTCTATTGCTTACACTTATAACAGTGGTGTTGGTATAGTGGATGACGGCTCATGTATCGCAACAATTCCAGGTTGTACAAATTGTGGTACTTATTGGGAGTCACAAAACGTTGGTCAATTTTGTAATGGTATTAGTCCAGCAGTGCTCCAGGGTGCTTTTAATTATGATCCATTAGCAAACTTTGATGATGGCTCTTGTGTAGCTGTTCAGTTTGGCTGTATGTATGCGTCTGCTTTCAACACATCTGCAGTAAGTCCACCAGCCAACGTGGATCCGGGTTACTGCCAATGGTACGGTTGCACAATCCACGTTTCTAGTTATTTCGGTCTTGGAGCTGCTCACGGCCCAGATCAAGGTCTACCTTTTCCTCCAGAAGCACTAACTTACGTGCCTTACAACTGGGGTGGTGGGTACGGTATAATTGATGATGGTAGTTGTATAGATGTAGGTTGTCCAGATACTGGTGGAAACGGCACGGGTGTCAATGGGTCTTATGATACCGCTGGAAATCCATCGGTCTCTACTTACCCTGGCTACCCAGCATCTAACTATGGTGGTGCCGGTGTTACTATTGACGATGGTTCATGTGTTTGGGATACGGGATGTACTATCTCGTTTGCAGACAACTTTAGCGCTACTACACCTCCACCCCCTAGTCCATACGCAATGAATAATACTTGTATAATAGGTGGGTGTACAGATCCTACAGCTCAGAATTATAATTGTAATTTTATAGCGGACCCTGGTTCTTTAGTACCTTGTACTGGATACACTGTTACTTATAACGATATGAGTTGTACTTATCCTGCTAATCCGGGTTGTACTGATCCTCCTGCAGATAACTATGATGGTCCTAACCCTCCTTTCCAAGATGATGGTTCGTGTGTTTACTGTAGTACGGCTGGTCTTTGGTTTTTAGACAACGTAACAAATACGACTATAGATGTAAATATTGATCCATCGCTTTTAGTGGCGCCTAACAATGCGACAATAGATTGGGTTTATATAAAATATAGAATTCAAGGAACGTCCGCTTGGACTTTTATTGTAGTTAATCCACTTAGTCCAACAGCTTCTACTCATACTATAACTGGGCTTACACCTAGCACAGTTTACGAGGTAACAGTTGAAGCTCAATGTCCAAGTTCAATTTCGTATCCAAACCCAATACAAGCAGCAGCGACTGCAGGTGTGATTACTGGATGTATGGATGCTACTCTTAACAACGATGGCTCATACGCAGCGGCTAATTATGACCCATTCGCTAATACTGCTGGCCCGTGTGATCCTTACAATTGTCCAATAGTATCCGGTACGGTTTCTACAATTTATAATTATTATAATATTTATTCCGCCCTTGATTCCACGGTATACGCTTTTGCAGATATTACGGTAACTATAAGTTATGTCACTAACACAACCGGTGGAAATATAACATCTTCATTAATTCAATTTGGCACTTGGGTTTTAGGGCAGTCTATAACTTTTGCTGATGTGAATGCTTTAGTAAACCCTGGTGACACGTTTATTCATATCACTTCAAGTTTCGACACTACTGATGGTTCTTGTCCAGAGTCAATTGTTGACACTCTGGTTGGAGGCTGTACAGATCCTACAATGTTTAATTATGATCCTAATGCGCATTTTGAAAACGGCACTTGCGTACCAGTTGTATTAGGATGTACAGACGCAACCGCGTGTAACGATGATTGCGCTACAGCGATAAACCCTGGCTCATCATCCCCATGTACTGACGGTGTAAATACTAATGATGGTTCTTGTATTTATGGAACCGCAACACTTTGGTATGCTAGTTCAACAAGCTGTTATATTGGTCCTAGTTGTAATCCTGGAACCTTAGGAACAGCTTACTTGAATCTTAACCTTTGTTGTACTGATAACCCAAGTCTTTGCATGTAGTCAAACATAAATATGTAATTTAAATAAACAAATAAAATATGCCAATACAACAAGCACAATTAGATTTTGACAACTTAAACGTATCAGTACAGGTTGGAGACGCTGTTTATTATACTACTGGTGGTGGTACTACTGGTGGTTTTAATAGTGCTGATGTAGCTAACACTGTGTTTTTTGGAACAATAGTGCTTATCATTGGTAACACTATAACAGTACAATATAATTCTACGTTTGTAACTGTTCCCGTATTAGGAGACTATATATCTTTTGCTAAAAATAAAAAAATAAACACTACTAGCCTGCTAGGCTATTATGCACACGTAGAACTTGTTAACGAGTCGGATTGTGAAATAGAACTTTTTAGCGTTGGATCGGAAATAACAGAGAGTAGTAAATAATAAAAATAAAATAAAAAACAAAAGAAATGGCATACGATAATCCTATTCAGCCGAACTTAAATAGAGAACCCTGTGTGCAACAAATGTCTTGCGCTGAGGGATATTATTGGAGCCAAAGGCATTGTAATTGCATGACCAACGAAGAGCTAACAGGTCCTTATGATTTTGGCGCGCCAAGACTAGCTAATCCTAACGGATACAACGAGGTAGAACCAAGTAGAGGGGGCACTCAAAGTCAAGCCCAAATTAGCGCGACTTGTACTTACAATGGTCTAGCTAATATAGCTAAAGCCACAGTTGCACCAGCATACCTAGGTTTTGGTTTACCAAACGCAAACTCAGCACAGTACACAAACCTCTTTAACAATAGTTATATGACTTTTGTTAACAACATGTGGAACCAGTATACTACGCATGGTTGTTCTTGGTGGACAAATAGGGTTAATCATTGGACAAATCAAATAGCAAGCAACAGTTATAATCCTTACCAACTTAATAGAAAATTAGCTAAAATAAATCTAGCGCAGCAAATGCACGTGGCGTGTGGTTGTTCTGGACCGGTTCCTCAAAAGCTAGCTGAACCTATTAATCCTCCTGTTGGTTACCATTACATGCCAAATGGTTTGTTAATGTCTGATGTTGAACATGCTAAATTAAGCGGTGGCGATTCGGCGCCTCTTGTAAGGGATCCACAAAAACACCCATATACTCCTTTACAGAGATTTCACATGTGGGGAAGAGCTAGTTGCGCTATGGAACACGCTTATCAATGGTACATAAATGCTGATCCCGCGGTTTACCCTCAAAGCTCAGGGGATTGGAGTAAACTAATATTTACAGATCCAAACGGTATAACGCACAATATCGACTTAGTGTTCGCGTTGGTTAACAAGCTTTTACCAGGTTCTATGCAATACACTACACCAGACTCTAGTTATGCTGCTCACCCCGGTGGTCCAACACAACTATCTTACAAGCCTTGGAATAACTTGCACAACAATGAACTATTCTATCAATGGGCGGGAAGTCCTAGCATAGGACAGGTTGTTGCTTGGAGAGGGGATTACACAAAAGACGCAAACAATAATTACACGGGGCTTTCTGAGGAAAGTGGTAATTTTTACCAAGGAGTACCTACTCCCGTAACAATGGTTTATTTAGGTAAAAGTACACACGCTATACCTAGCAACATTCCTGGATTAACAGGAATTTTTACTCCTAGCAGCTCAAATCAAGGACCTGGAGGTTCAATATATAATTGGGCGCCCTTAGAACTCAACTACCCAACCGTCCACCATATATTTGCCTCTTGCGGAGACGCTTTAGACGCTTGGAAAAACGGTGAGTTTGGTGAGATGGACACGGACCCTTCACTTAAAATAGCTCAACCTGGAGATACAACGATAAAAGTAACAAAACGTGGTAATAAAAAGATTGATGGCTGGGTGCTTACGCAGGGTGGTAGTTATGTTACAGAAACTACGCTTCAAGATACGCGTGGTGATGGGTTGGAAAAAGTTATAACAGAATTTAATTTAAATTTAACTGATTTAACAGCTACAACCGAAACAAGACCTTTTAAAATTACCGGGGATGATGGTGCGGAATTTATTTTAGAGATAAAAAACGAAGCTGGCAACTATTATAATTTCCACACTCAAACCTTCACGTCAACACGATCAGTTTTAGACGAAAAGTTAGAAGGCGGTTTTTATACAAATGAAGTGGTGTTCCCAGCGTCTGGAAGCGATGACCAGTACGACATTTTTTTACATGCAAAAGCTGGTACTAAACACGTTTCTTACGTTGAAAAACGTTTTGAAGATGACAGTATTGATTTAAACGGTTGTATTGGATCTAATTCTTTGTTGTTACAAAAAGTTATATATCAATACAATAGCAAGTTAACGCTAACGTTATCAGGTTATTCAATTGGCGGTGTTATTAGTGGTGTTTTTGGAACTGCTACGATTGATATTGATAGGTACAAAGAGCAAGAAACTACCGCTTTTTCATTTACAACTACAGCGACCACTACAACTGCGTTTAGAGTTTTAAAGCAGCCTTTAGAAGAAGATGTTTTATCTTTTATAGAACCCACACTTGGATCTAGCCCAGTAATACTACCAGGGGAAAATGAATATCCATATATTACAGAAACAGCGCAAGTACAAAGCGGTGGTATTAGTAGTAGCGCAACCATAATTTTAAGAACACCAGTTCCAGATATTAAAGTTGGTGATAAATGGACATCTGATGGGGTTATGCCTACCGCAACTCAATATGTTCAAAGTGTTACTACTGACGGCGATGGAAACGTAACTCAATTTGTTACCAACACCGCTGCTAGCCACTCCGCTCACGCTAATTTAACTTTTTACGCAAGAGTAAACTATAGTTGGCCGGTTAATAATTACGTTAATTTAATTAAGGACGGTATGATCGTGGTGCCAGGCACTACTGGTGTTCCAACTGGCACTACAGTGAAAGCTTATAGCGACAAAACAACAACTTCAGTAGGTACTAAAAAAGAACAAATTCTGGTCAGTAAAACAATGCCAGCGGTAAGCACTAAGAATTTAAAACCAACAGTTGTAAAAGGTTTGGTTACAACGCAAGCCGGTGATATTACATTTAGTAATCAGTTACCTATCGCTCTAGCTTCAACAGCAATAAAAATTGGTGGCTATGGAGAGAGTGAGGCGCTAAGGCTTTACGGTTGGGATGTTGAGTTTTCAAATTTAGCCATAACTTTAACGCCACCAACAACAACAACTAGAGAGGCGTCTGCTGGTGGTAGTTCCGCAGACATAGATGTTAACAGTAGAGAGGGTGTTATTAACAACGTGTCTAGAGTTTCAGGTATCGGTATTAATCCAGCACTACAAAATCCACTTATAACAGCTGGAGGTGGGGCAACTGGAACTGGAGATTGGACTATGGACGCTGTTCAAACTTTAGAAAATGGCGCTACACTTACTATAGAAAACACAAGTAGAGTGGCTACTATAACTGGTAACATACGTATAAACAAAGCGGGTAACGCTAGTCAAAACTTAAGGTTTGATATTGGCAAACTACTTTCTACATCAGCTCCATAGTAAAAAAATACACAAAACTGTGACTATTTAGATATAAATTAAATTAAATTATGTCTAAAAATGAATTAGAAAAAATATTCGATAACATACCCGCTAAGTCTTGGAAAGACAAGGTTGAAGAAATAGAAAGTTATTTAACTAGTATTGCGGATGGGGTTGATATTGTAGCTGGTAACGGTAGCGAGTTAATTTACCCTGATATGTGGGAGTACAAGCATTCTTTTCCAGATGGTGTTTATATTAGGGAAATGAAAATGAAAAAAGATCAATTGGGTTTTTCAGCAATACACAAGCGTAGTTATGGTTTCTTTTTACTATCTGGATTACTAGCATCGTCAAAAGAAGATGGTGTTGAAGAGTTTGTCGCACCCTGCTATGTTATATCACCACAAGGGGCAAAAAGAATAGTATACGCGGTTGAAGATTGCACCATAGTTACCGTGCATGCTAACCCTACAAATACCCAAGACTTAAATGAATTAGCTAATATCAACGTGGTGTTTAATTGGAAAGAATATAACGAATATTTAAAAAGTAAAAAATGAAAAAAATATTATTAGAAATATATAAAGATAGAAAACAAATTTTGTTTTTAGTTTTTTTAGCGTATATAAGTATTTTAATAGAGAGTTTTATACCTAAATCTATTGACGTGGTATACTGTACTTATGGTATGATCGCTATGGCTGGAGCTACTGTAATTGGTGGTGTTATTGGTGGTGTTCAAGCTAAGAATAATAGGGATTTGGCTGACGAGCAATTTAACGCCGCACAAACAAGAGCTGACACAGAAACAGCAAAGCTAGACGCTCAAAAAGAAGAGTATAAAAAAATGAAATTTAAGAATCCTTTTGCTGGAATGAAAAACATGTTTCAGGAAAACGTATATGAAGATCTAACTGTAAATCAAAAACAAGCTCAATTTCAAGCTCAACAAGGTTCTCAACAAAGAGCTAACATAATGCAAGGTCTTAGAGGCGCGGCTGGTAGTAGTGGTATAGCAGGTTTAGCTCAAGCACTTGCGAGACAAGGTGATTTACAAACTCAACAAATATCAGCATCAATAGGGCAGCAAGAATCTAGAAACCAAGTGTTAAAAGCAAAAGGTGCCTATCAAGTACAGCAAGGAGCTGATAAAGTTCAAACCGCTCAAATGCAAGGTGAGCAATGGGTTCAACAAGCTGAAATGGATAGGCAGGCTACTTTGCTTGGAATGCAAATGGGTCAAACTGCCGGTGCGAACATGGCACAGCAACAAGCTCAAGCAAATCAAATGAACGCTCAAATCGCTCAACAACAAGGTATGATGGATATGATAGGTACTCTTGGAACAGTAGCTGGGAACATGGACTTCACGAAATGAGGCAAGTAAAAATTAAACAAATATAGATATGGGAGCAGATAGTACATTAGTAAACATGTCGCTTAAGGAAGCGATAAGCCGGTCTGGGTTAAACGTTCCAAACCTAAAACCTCTATACGATAGTAGTGTTGGAGTCACGAAAACTGTTGGTGGCGTGATTACTGGGTTGATTAGTAACATTAAAGAGGTTAATAAGAAAATGCGTATAGGAAGAGACAAGCAAATCGCGGCGTTCCAAAAAATTGCCGACGTAGGTTTTCAAAAACTTTACTCGCAAAAGCAACCAATGCCAGAAAAGATAGTTAACGCTTTGCGTGATAGGATTAAAGAATTAAAAGAAGAGTTTGAGCTTTACAATACTTATGGTAAAAACGACACTGAAGAAAACAATAACGCTAGAATGAAGTTAATGGGTGAATTGCAAAGAGCGGTTAGTGAGGTTGTTAACGTTAGATCAGATTTTCAAACTATACTTGGTACCGCTGGCAATTGGAATAAAGAGAGAATAAACCCAGCGAACATATCAACTTATCAATCTTTTTTAGATGTTGATGGAATTGACGCTAACAACGATGTAACCGTAGATTACATAGGCGGTAAATTTACTTTTATTAACTCAGCTACAGGTCAGCAGTTTACTACCACCGAGATGAAAGAAGGTATACCCGTTATGGATAAAAAAATGAAAACATACGGCACTGACAGGTTTATTTCTGCTCAGCGAAAAGGTGCGACTGATGGTAAAAACAGTTCTTTTGCTTATTATGACAATGAAAGTGTTATAACATCTGTTAGAGGTGGTTATTTAGATGAAATTGTTGACGAAGAAGATTTTATGAATGCATCTACTATAGAGTTAGCATCTGGAACTGGAACGTTTAAAAATGATTTACTAGATCACGCGGAAATATCTTTAGAACTTGTTAAAAACATGTATTATACAGAGAACGGTGAGAACGTTCCTATTGGAGAAATATTTGCTAAATGGGATGTTGTAGGTAATGACGGTGTTGTTGATGCTAAAGATGTTGCCGCAATTAACAAATTGTCACCCGCAGAAGTTGACGCGTTCAACGAAAACCACAAAAGAGTAGTAAGCGCTTTAACAAACAGATACGATCCAGCATTTGACCTAGAGACTTCTAAGGAGTTGTTTGCAGATTGGGCGGTAGATAAAGAAAAACAACATTATAGCAATCATTATAAAAGTAATTACACACCAAGCGAAAACCCCACAGACATTGAACAACAAGATGTTTGGGCTGGTATAAAAGGTAGAGCATACAATCCAGCTATTGATGATTACGGTTGGGTTGGTAGAAAGATAGAAAACGGAAAGTTAACAGAATATGGAGCTTGGAATAACGATGGTAGTGTTACGGAGCTGTATAAAGCTGGTAAAGAATTTACAGATATATGGGGTAATATATATAAACCAGATATAGTAGGTAGAAATGGAAAGGTTAGTACGTGGAAAATTACAAAAGCTGGAAGTGGTGCTGAGGCTATAAACCCGGATACTGGTGGTACTCAGTGGAACAACAATAAAGTAGCGCAAAATGTTTTTGGAACAGCTGAAAAAGCTAAGATTAAAGCTGAAATTGATAATAGTAAAATATAAATAAAATATGCAAAACGAAGAATTGTATAGAGCTCTATATTCTAAATATGCCCCTAATTTAACCGGAGCAGAACTAGATACAAAAATAAATTATGCGTTAGACTCAGATTCAACAGAGTTTATTAACGCTTTTTATCAAAAGTATACTGGTGAAGACCCAACTGAAGAGCAGTTAAATTATATAAAATCTTTTACTGCTAAGCCGGGAAAGACAAAAGGCTCTGCGGATGCGACTCCAGGTGTAGAGCCAAAAGATATGGAGTTCAGTTTGGAAGACGCTTCTTCGGATTTACCGCAAGTATCGGTAAGGGATGTAGATCAGAGAGAGAGTGAGGCTATAGAGCGTCTTAGCAGGATGTTTAAGGGATTAGGTTTTAGCTTTAATCAATCTGGTTATGGGACTGATAAGATTATTATTACAGCACCTAACAAGCCAGACGGCACGCCTGGTGAATCAAAAGAATTTCAAGTTGATCTTGATTTATTTGGTTTCAGTACTTATTCTGATAAGTTGTGGGGCGCTAGTTCCGAGCAAACAGCAGAGGATATAAACAATTTTATTAAGCAAAATATAAATACCGCTGATATAAATGAAAACGTTTATAGTCAAGTTTGGAACTATGCCAATAAAAAGAAACTGGTTCATAAGGATAAAAAAGGAAACATAGTTAAAGGAGCTTGGAGAACAGAGAGTATGGCTTCGTCTGAAGAGCTTTCTGAACACATGAAGGGTTTATATCACGAAATAATGGCTTCGCCAGAAAAACTACCTGGAGTTGATAGAATTTTTAAAGAAATAAATAATAGTTTAGATTCTTACGCGGAAAGTTTAATTGCAAAACTACAAAATAAATACGATACCAGTGATCCTAGTCAATATGCAAAAGCGGTTGAAGAGTATAATACGCTAGTGTCAAAAGAGCATGACAGGTTGTTTTCTGAAAGCAAAGAACTAAAAAACATTAACAATGGAATTTGGAAAGCATTGGAAAGTAGGTTTGGTGGAGTGTTAGAGGACAAGACGAGAAAAGAAGCTGAAGACGCACATCTACCTGAGTGGATTACTAATTTTAATTCGGATATAATTAGACAAGCGTATGTTACTAGTGCGATTAAATTTCCAAAAGCACTTAAAGAAATAGGTATACTACACAAAGGCGTTGAATTAAAAAATACTAACGAAGAAATACAAGAATTAAGAAAACTAGATCCAAACGCTGACTATGTTTCTGATGATTACGAGCCAACTGGATTTAAAACAAACGCTGATAGAATAAATTATCTTTTAAGTCACAAAGCTAATTTAAATAAAGACATAGCGTTTAACATAGCAAAGCAAGATAAGTACCAGAAAATGCTTAGAGACATTAGAGTTCCAACTGCTTTTGGTAAAACTATATCTGATCCAGATCTAACTATGGACGAGTGGCAAGGTATGCTTGGTGATCAAACTGTACAAATGATTTCAGCTGTTTTAACCTTTGGTGGCTCTACATATATACAAGAAGGTGGTGGTGCTGCTATTGAGATTATTGAAATACAAGCTGCAATGAAAAAGTTTCCTGTTGGAAGCTTTTCTCCTGCGAAATTTTTTGGAGACATAGAGGGTAAAGATATAAACTTATCTACAGATGACCCCAACAGTACGGATTATGAACTAGCTTTAAAAGCTTTTCACGGCATACCATTAGAAGATTACACTGATAAAAGCGGTAAAAAACAAAAAGGTAGAGCGTCTTTAATGTTAGATATATTGAACAATGGAGAAGCAAACCTAGGTCCAGCAGTGGGTGTTGGCGCTACAAACGCTGGACTTGATTTAGTTTCAAACGTCTTTACTTTTATGAAGGCGGCTAAATTTGCGCCAAAAAGCTTAGGTAGAGATTTATTAAAAGGTAGGTTAAATCAATTTTTAGCTGGAGGATATAAAACTATTGGTAAAGATATAACTCAAGCTAGTATAGTAGAGTTTTTTACTGAAATAGCTCAAGAAGGAACGAGCGTGCTCGGTGTTGGCGCTTCCACGGGGTATTACGGTAATAAGGAAAAGAACTTAAAAAGATTTGGTGAAGCGGGTGCTCAAGCTTTATTATCGACAGGTCCATTAGTTGGCGCTGGTCAAGTTACAGCAACTACAGCTAAAGAAGTGAGAGCAAGAACTGGTATTTTTTGGGGAGCCGATGTTAAGGCTACTAGAAATGCTATTAACAAAGAAAAAGCGTTGTGGAATGAAAAGTATGAAGACGGTGAAATAACTATAGAGGAAAGAGATGATATTTACGCTGAACTTGAAGCGCAAGAAGATTTAGTTAACAATACTAAATATAAGGATTTAGATTTAAAAGCTAAAACAAAAGTTATTTCAAACTTAAGAAACCATAAAAGTAACGAAAACCAAATTTCTAAATTAGAAGAAGAAAATAAAAAAATACAAGAAAATAATGAGGGTGGGCTTGGTAACAACAACACTTTACAGAATCAAATTCAAATAAACGAATTACAAGAGCAAAACAAAGTTTTAGCTAACAATTCTTTAAAAGAACTTTTGAAAAAAGATTATCAAGATAATGGTATACGTTTTGCTGAGTGGGTTAACAAGCAAACAGAAGGGTTTTTCGCAAATAAAAGCGTTATGACTTTCGATACTATTGAGGAAACTCAAGAGTTTTTAGAGGCTAATGGGTTTAAAAAAATTAATGGAGTTTGGACTATTGATGGTGAGAATGTTGGTAATCTAGATAGTGATGGTATTTACACAGACGGTATTGCGGCTCTTTTAAATGGAGATGTTAACGGGGTAAATTTAGGTGATTTAGCTATTATGATTAACGATAACGTTAAAGCAAACATCGATAAAAAGAATGATTGGTCTTCGTCTAATGTTGTTCACCACGAGACGTTTCACTTTATTATGGACGAAATGCCAGTTAAAGAACTACAAGCTATTCAAAAGAAAATAGATAAAGAATTAAAAGCTTCTACTGATCCAAAAATAGTAAAAGCACTAGAACTTCACGAGCAAAAAATGGCGGCTTACACTGGTGACAAAAGAACTAGAGAGTATAATGAAGAGTATTTTGCTAGTTTATCTGACGCGATGAACGCGGTTGAAACTAGTGATATAAACCTAAATAATGGTGTTACCTTAAATAATATAGGTAAAATATTTGGAGGACGTTTCCAACAGATAACTAAAACAGGATTTGATTTTGGTAAGTTCGATGCTCAAAACGCTTTGGAATTTATTAAAAAGTATAATAGGTTTAATGGTAAGTCAAAAATTACTTTACCAAAAATGCCTAGAGGAAAAGTTGATGTTCAACCACCTAAAAAGAAAGGAAAAGGAAAAGTTAAATTTTCAAGATCAGGTGCTGTAACCGCGGTAAATAAAATAGAGCAAAAGTTAAAAAACAAATTACAAACAGAGAACAAAGAGTATACTCAAGATGAGTTTAGAACAAGTAACGAGTTTAGTGAATTATTTGATTCTATAATTGAACCTGGTGGAGCTGTAAACAACTACATTAAAAGCCTTGGTATGAGTAAAGAAAAAACCGCCAAAGTAATACAAAACGTTTCTGACAGGTTAATGAATTACAATCCGCAGGCAAAAAGAAAAACGGGTAGTAAAGAAGCTATAACTATTGGTGAGCAAATAATGTCTAGCGCTATGTTTGGTAAATTAGACGCTGCTAGAGATTTGGCTATAGAAGGTAAAAAAGAAGGTAAAACGTTAAGAATAGACGCTGCTAAAAGAACCAAAGAAGGTGAAACAACTTTTGATATAGAAGACACTGGAGTTGACACTAGACAAGAGGCTCTTGAAACAGAAGATTTATCACCAGCAGCTCAAGCTAAAAAGAAAGCTGACATAGTTAAAGGTAAAGAAAAAGTAGAGTCTGAGTTTAGAAGAAAAATAGGTATTGAAACTGGTAGTGATTTATATAATAAAGTTTTAGATTCAGCTCGTAAAGCTTTATTAAGAGCATACGAAGCTGGTACATCGGTTAGAAACATACAAAGAAAACTAAGAGATGAAGCTAATGTTTATTTATTTAAGTCAGTTAAAAACTTTTTAGGAACCAAAGACTACATTAAAAATTTAAAGAAATTTAGAGAATCTATAGTTAAAGCTATATTTACAGCTGATTTAGTACAGTTAGAGCGTAACGTTGCTGATAGCGATAGAATACTAACTACATTTGTTAAAAAATTAACTTCAAAACAAGAGGTTCAAGATGCTGTTAATCAAAAACTATTACCACCATCTGCGTTGAATATTATAGATAAAGGCACGGCTGTAAGTTTGTATAAAAAGAAAATGCCTACTGAAAAACAATTTTTAGATTTCTTTTACGCACCACTAATAAACCCTGTAACAGGTTCTAGATCTGGATTAAGAGGTACTAGAAAAGATGGTTTAGCAAAAGCTATGGCTGGAGCATTATCTTATGATGCTACAATGGAGGTTGCTCAAGAACAAGATGTTATAGAAAAAAGAGAACAGTTAGCTGCTTTAAAAGGTGAAACTCTAGCTCAAGACAACCTAGAAACTTTAGCTGCTGCTATTGGTAGAGATCCTAACGTTAAGTTTAGCAAATCACAACATAATAAATCTATAGAACTTTCTAAACAAAGTCTTTATGATTTATTGATAAACGTAAAAGATAACAAGGGCATTTCATATAGAGTGGCTTTAAAAGAGTTAATAAACAGTAATATATATAGTATACAGAAATTAAAGAAAATACCTGAGATACAGAAATCTTTAAACGATCAGATAATGTTTAGAGCAAAAGAGGGTCTTCCTGCAAAACCAAATTCATTTTATTTAGAGCAGCACGTGATAAATAACTTTGCATCTTTAAGCAATAATGATGCTTTTGTTAAATTAGTTTTAGATAAAGTTGCAGAAGGTGTTAACCCTGATGTTTCATTGGAAGTTAACGGTATGACCTTAGGTGTTGAGGTTAAAGCTGATACTGGTAGAGGTCCTGCTAGAACTATATATTTAGATATAGATCAAATAATTAAAGGTGAATTTGCAGTAGCTGAAGGAAAAACAAGTTTAGATCCTAAAAAGTTAGAGGCTTTAATTAAAAAAACTGTCCCTGGTTTAAAGAAAATAAAAGATCTTTTATCAAAAGAGTTTAAAATAAAGAACTTTGATTTAAGCTCGGCAAAAGGAAAAAAACAAACTTTAATAACCGAAGAGGCTTGGCAAAGAATAAAAAAACAACGTTTAGACGCTGAAGTTGCTTCTTACGTTTTTGTTGATTCTGATTTTTTAAACTATGACTACTTAAACAAAGAAATACCTTCTTTTTATATAAACATGGGTAACGCTGGTTTGTTTACAACTTCTAGTTTTGATCCGCTAAATACTAATGCAAAAAACTTTGCTGGCATACCTATACCTTTAACAGTAAGGTTAGTTGCTGATAAAAGAGCAAATAACATGAGGCGTGTTGTTTTAGTTGTCGAAACACAATTAGACGCTAGAGCGTTTGAAAAACAATCAATAAACTTATTTAAAAAGAAAGATGTTCAAAAGATTTTTGTTAATTTTTCTAAATCAAATTTATCTGGACACAAAACTTTGAATAAAGCTATAGCTTTTTCTCGCTCAACTAACAACCCAGCGAAAGGTATTACCGTTCTAGATTTTGACGATACATTGGCAACAACTAAATCTATGATTAGATTTACTAGACCGGATGGAACTAAGGGTAAATTAAACGCGGAACAATACGCTAGCACGTATCAAGAGTTATCTGAATTAGGTTATCAATGGGACTTCTCAGAGTTTAACAAAGTTGTAAAAGGTAAGAAGGCACCACTATTTGAAAAGGCAATGAAATTACAAGGTAAGTTTGGGCCTAAGAATATGTTTGTATTAACCGCTAGACCCGCTGAATCAGCGGTGGCAATACACGCGTTTTTAAAAGCTAATGGTTTAAATATACCTTTAAAAAATATTACTGGTTTAGCTAATTCTACGTCAGAAGCTAAAGCACTTTGGATGGCTGATAAAGTTGCTGAAGGTTATAATGACTTTTACTTTGCGGATGATGCTTTACAAAACGTGCAAGCTGTACAGAACATGTTAGATCAATTTGACGTTAAGTCTAAAGTTCAACAAGCTAGAGTTAAATTTAGTAAGGGTATGAATGAAAAGTTTAACGATATACTAGAAAACGTAACTGGTATTGAGTCTAAAAAAAGATTTTCTATTATTAAAGGTAGAAAGCGTGGTGATAGTAAAGGTAAGTTTAGATTTTTTATACCACCATCTCACGAGGATTTTGTAGGGTTGTTATACAACTTTATGGGCAAAGGTAAAGAAGGTAATAAACATAGAGACTTTTTTGAAAAAGCTTTAGTTAGACCTTTAAATAGAGGTTATAGAGAAATAGACACGGCTAAGCAAGCTATAGCAAACGATCATAAATCTTTAAACAAACAGTTTCCAGATGTTAAAGATAAGTTAGCGAAAGCTACGCCAGATGGTGATTTTACTTTTCAAGATGCTATAAGAGTTTATCTATGGGATAAACATGGCCACAAAATTCCTGGTCTAACAGAAACTGATCAAAAGAAATTAGCGGAACTAGTAATGTCTGACTCACAACTACAATCTTATGCTGAAACCTTAAATGTAATATCTAAGCAAGAAAATTACGTGGCGCCAGGTCAAGCTTGGGAAACAGCTAACATAAGAATTGATTTAGTTGATGCTACGGGTAGAGTTGGGAGAGCCGACTATTTTGCCGAGTTTAATGAAAACGCTGAGATAATATTTTCTGAAGAAAACTTAAATAAAATTGAAGCTGGTTATGGTAGAGATTTTAGAGAAGCTTTAGAAGACATATTACATAGAATTAAAACTGGTGTTAACAGACCAAAAGGAGCTAGTGGTAAACCAAACATGTTTATGAATTGGTTAAACGCCTCAGTGTCTGGCGTAATGTTTTTTAACACTAGATCTGCGTTGCTACAACAAATGTCTAATGTAAACTTTTTAAACTTTGCTGATAATAATATTTTTAAAGCTGGGTTAGCTTTTGCTAATCAAAAACAATACTGGAAAGATTTTGCAATGATATTTAACTCTGACATGTTAAAACAAAGACGTGGTGGTCTTGGTACTGATATAAATGGAGCTGAACTTGCGGAAGCTATTAAAAAAGCTAGGCCAGGTAATATGTTTGATCAAGTTTCTATTATTGTTGGTAAAGCGCTTAAGTTAGGGTTTTTACCTACGCAAATTGGCGATAACATCGCGATTGCAACAGGTGGTGCTGCTTTTTACAGAAACAGAGTAAACAAGTACGTAAAAGATGGTTTTGCTGTTAAAGAAGCTGAAACTAAAGCTTTTACAGATTTACAAAACATAACTCAATCAACTCAGCAGTCAGCAAGACCTGACATGACATCTAAGCAACAAGCTATGTGGATTGGTAAGTTAGTGTTAAACTTTTTAAACACACCTTCTCAATATAATAGAATAATTAAAAAAGCAGGTTCTGATGTTTTAAACAGAAGAATTACACCGCCAAACACCACACAAACGCAAAGCGATATGTCTAATCTGTCAAGAATATTATACTACGGAGCTGCACAGAATTTAATATTCTATAGTTTACAAACAGCTTTGTTTGCGGTTATGTTTGATGGAGATGACGAGGAGAGTGAAGCGCTTTTAAAGAAAAAAGAAAGAGTTATAAATGGCTCTATAGATACCATATTAAGAGGATCTGGTATATATGGTGTTGGAATATCTACTTTAAAAAACATGATAATTAAGTTTTTAGAGCAAAGAGAAAAAGGTTATAACAAAGACGAAAGCGCTGTTATAATGGAAATGTTAAACTTTTCGCCAGTTGTAGGTATTAAAGCTAGAAAAGTAGTTAATGCTGA
>Ga0208919_1000386_pt1 | contig 30970 bp, 37 predicted proteins | sample 4_EtaG_FD_184076 | JGI IMG/M metagenome (GOLD analysis project Ga0208919, IMG submission 184076) | Marine viral communities from the Subarctic Pacific Ocean - 4_ETSP_OMZ_AT15127 metaG (SPAdes) (version 3) | ecosystem: Environmental > Aquatic > Marine > Oceanic | place: Pacific Ocean | collected...
TGCGTGACGCGCCTTGAAAGATTTACGTCGCGCTTTTTGTTTTGCAGATTCACCCTTCTTTGGTTTACCAGCAGTTGAAACGCCTTGCTGTCCAAAACGTATCAATTTTAATTTATGACCTTCTTGGGCAAGGACCATGTGTGATTTGGTTTTATGGCCGGGTGTGCGCTTGGGTTTGTTAACACCCGCGAGATTATGTTTTTTCAGAAGATTTTTTCTTCTGGTCTCATGCGCCATTGCTTACCATCCTTTCTTCATACCTAGACCAGTTTCTGGTCATCACTTCAAACCATTGCTCCATACTCATCACACAATTGAAACGGTTGTCCGCTGGCCACTCAGTATTTACGGCGTACATGGGCAAGCAGACCTGTACAGGCTTACGGTTGTATTTATATATCAAAACAGGAATTTTTTCATCCGCCGATTCACATACCTGATCAAGCCAATCAGGTTTGTAGGTCCATCCATCAGCGTAATGTTTACACTCGACCGCATGATACGGGATGTCGATGTCCGCAAGGTTCTTTTGCTGGTATTGGTCTAAATTTCTTTTGCAATTAAAATTTATGTCTTGGGACTCAAGCCACCCATTTATTTGCGCAACGACAGATCTTTCAAATGTAGCGCCTTTTCTCCTAGAATCCGCGCCCATAAGGAACCATAAGAATTGATATCATCATTGCGCCAGTATAACATTGACACGCTGATACGCTACAACGGTATGGGCAATGAAGCCTAAGTTGCAGGTAAACGCAAACGTGCCCTACTTCCCCTACTAATGACATTCAGGGCGCACATGCCACTCTTGCCAAGGGTCTCCGGTTAATTGATGATTGGTGAGAGTGGCATTTTTTTCATGTATTTTTTTTAGTATTGAGTGTACCAAACTCAGCTAAAGCTAAGCACCAGCCGCCGATCTGCCACAGGGGGTGTACGGGTGTCCTAATTAACCAAAACTCACCAAAAAACAAGAGCTTAGGAGTCCCTTGCTACTCGGCCTGTATTCCCTCTGCTCACTGCGCGCACATTGTTGCACACATTTGCACACGCCCACACACGAAGAAAATCCTGACAAATCAATGACTTAGGGTAGATTTTGTTTTTCTGGGAATTTTTGAGCCACACGGGTCGAGGTGGCCAATTGCACTGTTATTCTTTTTAGAAGTCCTTAGCGTCTGGTTCAATTCTCTCTGCACCCAAAAGCTTGGTCAATCTCTCCTTGATATCTTCGCTGGACATCGAGTCTATGTTGGCGTTGATGTTGAGGCTCTGGGATCTACTGATGTTTAAACCAGCCAGTTGATTTAGTTCTTTGATAGCAGACACAGCCGCATTGTGATGTCCATCCTCGAATGCAGTCTCCGCAATTTTCCACAGCATCGTGCCAGTTTTCTGTGGAGTGATGGCGTACTTCTCTCGCAATTCATCTTGTTTGATTCGCACGGCCTTGGTTACTTTCGGGAACGTCTTGCCGTTTAACATTTTGTTTGCGGCTGATGATGGAAACTCGAACCCAGCTCTTCGAGCAGCTTCTGTCTGACTGCAGGCTCCCTCAGTGTAATGCCAGACAAATGCATTCTGCATAGCAGTAATGCCTAGCTCTTCGTCCTTATCAAATTGATCAGGTATAGCTACTAACTGCGGTTTTTGTTTTCTTGGTCTTCCTGCCATTCATTCCTCACGTAGTCTATGAAGATATCAATTGCTTCTTCACGTTCATATGGCTTTTCATTGTAGACGAGCTTTTCCTTGGTGTTAAGCGAAAACCATTTGTTGAAGTTTTGTTTAAAGTTTAAATTTTCATCGTACTTAAAATGCCCCATAAATTTCCCCCTGTTTTGTTACAGGTAGTGCAGGGTATATATAACCGCGTTACTACCTATTTACTCTTCACGTAACTGCTATTTATGCTGTTTATGTGTCTATATAAATACTCTTTAATTACTGTTACCTAACACTACCTATGACAATAAACCCAGTAGATACAAGGCTTTCAGCACAGGGTGGCATGCAGTGCATAGGTATCCATTTTCACACTTCATCCAACCAACTTTTTACCGTGCCCATTTATACAGACTTATACATCGACACGCAGCCACCTAGTGCAGTGTCTCTATACCTTCCTCTGTTAACACAATATTGGCTACTTCTCCTACAATATTAAGCCCGTTTCCTTCCGCCAAAAGCTCTGCTTCATCGCGTGTGTCGGCCACTAAATTTGGTCCGTCATGAACCACGCCGTCCCATTCAAATTCCGTTAAAAATATCCTCATTTCAATCCCTGTATCCATAGCTTGTGCTATCTCCTTTGAATTCGTCAGGTTTGTCATAGTCGAGGTCATAGACTTTTTTCCCGTTTGATCTCCTCGGCTCGATGCTACGTTCATGGAGAATGCGCGCCGCTTCCTTAAAATCTGGCATTCTGGGGTTAGCTATTCCCAAATCTCGCAAAAGCTTGGTCATCTGTACCGCTTTAGTGTGCTTGCTGTCAAATCGCACGTGTTCGAGTATCAGATCCTCCACAGACGATTGTGTGCGGTAGATCTCGTTAGAATCGTTCAACATTTCACGTTCATCGGGCGACAAAAACCAATTCTTTTGTCCCGGCACGTACATGGTCTCTTTAACTTCGGCCCAGAGCTGTTGCATATCAATTCCATGGTTAAAATTGATGCTTCTGACCGGAATTACCCAGAATCTTCGATTTCCTGACGTATCCGTCAAGAATTCACGTGCATTTACACTTGCATAGAAGGCTGTACGCCGTTGATACCGCGAAAAGCCTCTGTCATACGGTAAACGCAATTCATCGCTTCTGGCCGTCACAAATGCCTTCAGTTGATCGATATCACTCTTCTTAAAGGTAGACTCGATCTCTCCTAATTCGACAATCCAATGGCTTACAGCGCGTTTAACACTGTCTTTGTCGCTTGGGTTGAGTGTAGCGCCCTCTAGGAGCCATCCGCTCTCGTAATTGGCCAATCTCTTGAACCAAAGTGTCTTACCCAGACCTTGAGCGCCCTGAAAGACTAGGATGCCTTCGAGTTCCACTCCATTTGGCTCACAAGCTGCCGCACAACAGCTTATCAGCCACTTTTTCATGAGCATCTCTTTGAGCGCTTCGTTGTCCGGGGAGCCAATAGTGCCCAGAAATTCCTGCACTCTGCTACGGCCATCCCAAGGCCGTGATTCCATCCACTCCTTCACAGGATTGTATTCCTTGGCCAGAATCTTCAGGTAATCTGAAACCTTGGTGTGAGGTATGCCCATGTTAATGCATCGATTTTCAATCTCGATCAAACTGGCATCTTCTTTGAGGTCATCGATAAAATTCATGTTAGGTATATCAATTTCCATGACTTTCTTAATTACATTGTAGACGACACGGATACCTTGCACGGTCAGTACACCGTTTATATTCTCTTTGGTGTTCAGGAATCTCCCTGTAGAGCTTTTGCTGAAGTCGTAATCAATTGGGATGTCTATGTTTCTTAAAGTAGGTATTAACTCGCCTTGTAGCGCCTTTGTTGCGTTCTTATGGTCGTTATAGTCGCCTTTTGTCTCTGGCATCCACACATCTGCCACGCCGTGTTTTCCACGGATCAGCTGACACGCTTTGACTGCTTCCTTTTCACCCGTGTTTGATGAGGGGTCGTTATCAGCTATAAAGATGTGCTTGCGGTCATTAAAATGCTCCCACATGACCTCTGCGACAGGCGACAGGTTGTATGCGTCAAATGCAACGACGACTGGCTGTGAGAAGTCAGCGTAGTAGGATGCGGCTGTTGCGTACCCTTCTGCATAGTTGACAACGTCACTGGTTTTTAGGATTTCACTGCCAAGAATGTAAAAGCTACCGCTTTTTTTAGAACCAGTGAGAAACTTCTTACTGCCGTCTTCACTGATGTACTGGATACCCACAATCGTCAGCTGGGAATCGTACATCGGGATCATCAACACACCCTGATCGTTCTGGCGTAGGCCGTAGGACAGGACTTGTTTCTTTTCTAGGTAGGGATGTCGCTCAACAGGGGTAGCGCGTTCCCACGAAGACTGCGCTCTCTTAGCGGCTTTGTTGTAGGTCTCGGCCTTCTTAACTTCGGCCTGTCGTTGTAACTCCTTAATTTCTTCTCTCTGTGCATCAGTCATTTTATAGTTTTTCTGATGTTCTGGTTTAAAAACCGCGACTGGATCTGAGGCCGATATTCTGTAATCACCAATGCGTCCAAACGGTACGGCTTGGTCGGTCCACAGTTGATACCATCCGACTAGCTTTCTGGAGTTGCCCACGTTGATGTAAGCGCGCCCAATACTGCCGTCTGCAACTAATCCTTTTTTTGGATCTGCCTCCAATCCATTCTGAGATAAGAAATTAAGAAACTCGCTTCTTACGTCCCCAGAAAACGGGCGCTCGAAGTTTTTCTGATTTGGTTTCTTAATCTTTAATGACATCCACTCTTGCTCAAAATATTATTATGTGTAAAATATCATACACATTTATAAATCTTAATCAATTACCGGAGGGTCAAAAAATGGGATTAACCGTATCAAGCGGAGGAGGCGATTACGAAAGTTTATCGTCTGGAAGGTACAAAGCTACCTGTTACAAAATAGTAGACATGGGTAGCCGAATGGAAAGTTTTCAAGGGCAACCAGAGAAGAAACGCGCAACAGTGTACTTCTACTGGGAAGTAACACAAGTGCTAATGGGCAATGAAGGCGAGGAATTTTGGGACGACATCGCAATGACAGATGGTAGGCCGTTTAGCATTGGCAAGAAATACACTGCCTCATTGAACGAGAATGCAACGCTACACCGGGATTTAAAGTCTTGGCGCGGTAAGCCATTTACAGCTGAAGAGCTGGCTGGGTTTGATATCAAGAACGTCTTGGGCGTGACTTGCGAGTTAGAGGTCATACCTTACAAAACTCAAGACGGATCTGAGCGCACAAAAGTAGAAGGCGTGTATAAACCGGACGGCGGAGCTAAGCGTGTCGATACTCTCAATGACAAAATGCTTTTTGACATCGATGTTTATTGTCAGGAGTTTGTCGGAGAAAGCTCAGCTGACAGCAAAGCAATGTGCGATGCGCTTGATGACTGTGCCCCGTGGATGAAGGAAGAAATCGACAACTCGTTAGAAGTGAAAGCCGCCCGAGAGAAAGGCGGTCCAGTTGTAACACCGCCAGTTAATGAAAGTGGTGGCCTGTCAGATTTCAAAAAAAATGAAGACAATGACGAGAAAGAGGACGAGATACCATTTTAATAGTTTGCAAAAAGGATTCGTGCCAGTTCATGCAGGTTACCATCTCCGGGCATTAGCGTGATAGGTACGGAATCCTTAAATGTTGGCAACAGGCAAGTCTCGATGCCACAGCCCGTGGGCGGTAGTAAACATGACTATCCACTCTACCGCCCACGTTAAATTTAACCATTTTGCGAAGCGATAAGATATGGCAAAAAAAATAATTTTGGAATTTGATGAAGAAGAAGCCGAAGAAATTTTTGAGATTTTGCAAGAGTTATTAGGCAACAACGGGTCACAGGAAAGAAAAAATGACGAAGAAGAAGAATAAAGTCAATTTTAAAAATGTTGATTCTCCAGAGCATTATGTAAGGTCAGAAACAACTCTTGAAAATATTGAGTGTATAGATGCGATGGTTGCGGTTTTTGGTCTTGAGCATACACAAAAGTATGCCGAGATCGCGGCTTTCAAGTACCTCTGGCGCATGAATAAAAAAAATGAAAATTCTGATGAAGACAAACACAAAGCCATTTGGTATCTAAGGTTTAGCATGAATGACGATCCAAGAAATGGAGCAGATGTTCGAGAGGACGCTGAGTTTTCACAAGAAGAAGAGGATAACAACGCAACCATAACTGGACAGGCTTACAAGGATTTACCGGAGGAAGAAGATGCATTTTAAAGTAGGCGTTTACGAAAACGTATCGTACCCGGAGTATGCAGAGATTGAGGCATTCAGATCACATGATCTTACCTCTGTAATCAAGTGTCCTTACACTTGGAAACACCAAGGGCCAATGAAAGAGACTCCAGCGTTAATTGAGGGCCGTGTACAACACACTGTGTTTCTGGAGCTGGATAAGTTCGATGAAGAGTTTGTCATTGAACCAAACGTGGACCGCAGAACAAAAGTAGGCAAACAAGAATACGAAGATTTTAAGTCTGGCATAGGTAACCGCACTCCGATAAAGCAAGACATGTACGATGTGTGCATGGATAGACGTAAAATTGTTGAAGAGTTTGTTCCACGTGGAACTGACAGAGTTGAGCTGACAGTTTGTTTTTTTTGGCACAGTCATCCATTTAAAGCGCGCTTTGATTGGTACGATAACAAGAACGTCTGGGATCTAAAAACAGCGCGTGATGCGTCACCCAGAGGGTTTAGAAGCGCAATCAATAATTTCAATTATCACATGCAAGCCGCACTTTATCTCGAAGCGGCTAGATCTGCAGAACTTCCAGCTGAGCAGTTTATGTTTTTGGCGCAAGAGAAGATGCACCCATACCCTTATGCTGTATATACGTTATCTGGTGAAGCCATAGAGTATGGAAAAGCAAAAAATGAACAAGCTTTAAAGACCTTGTTAAAGTGTAAAGAAAATGAAGACTACAAACCTTTTAACGTGTCTGGCATACAAGTGGTAGAGCTTGGTGATCTCTGGTAAAGAACAAGAAGCTAAGTGGGCTGAGGAAAAGAAATATTATGCGGCTCGGTTTGTCTGGACGAGAAGAAAAAAACGTACACCAAGCGCACGTTACAACTGGGAGCAGTGGTGGGAGAAAATGTTTGGCGACAACTATAGGGAATACACCGACAAACTGATAGCCAATAAAAAGGGAGCCTAAGCTCCCTCTATCATCCAGTCCTTGCCTACGCTGCTAAAAACCTCGGTTGCGAAATCTTTCGCATCCTGCAATTTTTTGAAGGCTCTGCATTGTGTTCGTGCGCCTTTTACAATTCCTTCTGAGCGAAGAAAGACGCCATTAATCGTGAGAAGGTATGGCCCACTTTGTTTGTGAATCTTTCCGATCCTTTTTTTTCTAGGGTCGTCAGTTTCGTAGATTACAGTTGTTTTGAATGGGCCACCGGGATCTGAAAAAGAGATCTCGGCTTCACGTTGCAACACGCCGCTTCTGAAGAGTGGTAAATTTGTTTTCATGTTATTCAAAGTTCCCGGCGTAGTCAGTCAGGACAACAAATTCATTGGAATCCTCTGATGCTGCATCGTCCAGAACCGCTGTCGAAAATCCAAAAGCGTTTAGAATTTTAGTAAATAAAAGAGTGTTTGCGTAGCCATCCACGTAATACATGAAATTTCCTTCGTCTTCATACGAGTCGAGCTTAGAATCTTTGATGACTTCAAATCTATCAATCTTAGCAAAATAAAAGCTACGGTATGACGATGTATAAAGAAATTCAACATCGCCTATATCAAAACTTAATGTTACTTGCTTGCTCATCTTGTTTTCTCCGGTTAGTGGTTTTCCAAGATCCCGCCTCCTTCGGGATTTCGGCTGGTTACCATCCAGCCTCGTCAGTTGGAAGTTGTTCTCTAACTACAGATTCCAGATCAGTCTCCCCGGTTAAAATTAAGTGGTGACGCTTTCCATCGCATCAAAAAGCTCGTCAAACAAATCAAACTCGTCTTCGGTAGGCTCGGCGTATTTGCCGTCTTCGATAAGTTTGTTGATAAAATCTTCCATCTCAACAGTCATTTTTGCAGGAAATGCTTCAGCAATTTTTATCATGTCGTTGCGGGTTGTCTTCAGTCTTAACATCTTTATCTCCGGTCTCGTGGGCCTCATTGCCCAACACAGATAGTATAGCTAATTGCCGTGTCCATGTATACCTTTTTATACATATTTGTACACATTATTTAAGATCAAAAAAGGGAGCCTAAGCTCCCTTTGTTTTATTCACACTTCGGTGATATGTCTTTGTAGTCTGGCCAGTAACCGTCGCAGACCATCTGAGCGTAATGCTGTTCAGCCAGCACCGCGTCGTCATAGTCCATATTGCCGACGATACCCATCAGCCCCAAAAACAATATTGCTCCTGCAATTACTATCAGCTTTTTCATTCAGTCCTCCCTTAACGAACGAGCTACTGCATCAATGGTGTCAAAAATATCGCCATACAGAGCTGACCTTTTTGGCACATAATAATATCCCTCTGCGTCTGGATACGGGCCTTTGCCATTACCGAGAGATTGTCGGATTTGACCAACTATTTTGCCTTTAGTTTTAGGTCGTGGCTCTGAACTCATGACCGGCAATATCTCTATGTATCCGGTATCTGCAATTTTGACATCCCTTGCAACTAGATATTTTCTTTGGTTCATCTGTATCTCCTAAAGTTACAACAAATTTAATGAGGGTAGTCCCTCTGAAATTTCTTTAATTTCTTTTAGCATCCCAAATTCTTGATCTAACCTCTGAAGCATTTTTTCTTGAAAATTTGAGCTAACAAGGCTTTCTCTGTGTCCTTGGACTAAAATACCAGAATCAAAGCGCAATCCTTTTTCTAGGCTGTAGAGTAATGCCGCAATTTCGTTTTTGCGTATGTCGGCGTTTCTTTCTAAAACATTTTTAACAGTGAATGATTCTTCTACTTTTGCTTTTTCGTTAATTAGGGCGCACTCTTTTTCATGCATCTTATTTTTTCTGTCTTCCTGTAAAGAATAAGAATATTCGTTAACAGCGCTGATCAGATTCGATTTCCACTGTTCCGCAGTGAGTTGATTTATGTAACAGACCATTTCATTCTGAGGGACTTCTATATGGGGGTTCCTCGCAGATTCTTCATCTGTTTGTTCATAATAAAAATAGCCATCGCCTTGATAAATTACTAGGCTGTTGTCGCTGAACTTCGCTAGATACTTGTTTAGTTGCTTCATTGTTTTCATCATCTTCTCCGGTTTAGTTTTCCAAGACCTTGCGGTTTCGGGGCGGGAACTACCCGCCCCATCATCAGTTGGAATTAAAAGTTGTAATCATAAAAAGCATATGGCCGAGGGGTTAGTCCAAATCTGCTACCCTTGTAAGTCCATTTTTCCATATCACGCTTTGAGCGCCTGATGCGAAAAACAGGAGCGTCAGTATCGCTTTCATAAGTTACTTTTTGATCGCGCTGGTTTTCAACGTGACCTGAGAAGCCACCAACGTGTTGTTTGAGATGCGCTATGTCATGCGTTGCTTTCATCTCACGAACTTCAATAGTTTTGTCGCTGATTACTTTGACAATCTCGTAAGCATGAACATCTGAGTAACCGTATTCGCTGGCATGAGTATATTTAATGACTTTTTGGTTTATTCTGTAACGATCATCAGCTTTGGCTAATTCTTGTTTCCAGTGAGCTTTATAGATGGCTGAAGCAGTATTTTGCGTGGCTATCTCATTAGCTAAATAATCCTTCCAATTTTTTACCTCTTGCTCTTTCATAGCCTCGGCTTCTTCGCGGGTTCTAACCCAGTATGAAGGCCGTTCTTCGGCGCGCCATCCGTCCTCTGTGCGTGTTTCTAGAAAATAGTAAGTAATGTCTATCATGTCAGTCTCCCCGGTTAGTGGGGGGCCACCCCCCCGACACAGATATAGTCTCATATTTCCGTGTCCATGTATAGCTTTTTATACATATTTGTACATACAATAAGTGATTGATTTGCAATCAGTTTTATTGTGTAAGCAAAAAGATTGTGTTTTTTTAGGAGATGTTGTTGATCAATTCAACAATTCTTGATTTGTCACACAGCCAAAAAACCATCAGGTATCGATCACCCTTGCCAACGGGCAGGCCACGGTGGTTGTGCGTGAATGATGGGAAGATAAGTGCGTGTCCATTAGGCAGTGGCTTGAGTTTGCCGTGATTGTGAAACTCTGTGCCACCGCCCGTGTAGTCGCCTGTATTCAACGGAACCACCACACTGATGTCAGCACTCTCATCATGATGCCAATGGCCCATGTCCCGTTCTTCAATGTTGTAATTTGCTATTTGAATGGTAGCGGGATCTGGGCAACTGCGTTGCCAAATTGACATGATGACCGGGTTAATAATGTTGCGAACAACGAACCACATGTTGTGGTAAAGCTGTGGACAACGCTCCATCAAAACTATTTCAGGAATTTGCCTAAGCTTGTCTTCATCTTCATTGCCCTCAAATCCAAACTCCTTTTTCATATGCTCTATCTCCTCTACCATCATCTTGCACCAGCTACGCCTGAAGATTGGCATGGTGTAGACATCAGGGAATGGATTGCTCAGCATTTTATGGATTGGCGTTTTCTTCATTTTGCCAACACCCTTCTGTGCCGCGTACTTAGTAATGATAGGCAGAGAGTCCTGAACCGCCTTGTAAGTGTTCTGGTTTATCATCCAGTGGCTCTGCATTGAGAGCATGTAATTTTTTAACTGATACATATGTTTGCACATTGTCGCAAATTTTTATAGAATGATCCACAATGTTTAAATCACAAAAGTGTAAAAATGGAAAATGCCGAACAAGAAGTAAATCTGAAAACTAGAAAAAGTTTGGCTCTAGATGTTCGTACTTACAACATGTTGCAAGACATTTGTAACAGCGAGACTCGAACCAAAATTGATCAGTTGAAGGTTTTAATTGAAAGAGAGCATCAGCGTCTCAATTTGGCGGAACGAGTTAGCGCGTGAATTTTTTTGGGCGCAATAAAAAGTTTGTTCCACAGACTTATCAGCCGGTGCTTGAAGCAAAAGAAGTTATCGAGCTTTTTTCAAGGCTTACCCTTCACCACCAAGCCGCGCTTATGCGTTTGATTTCACGAAATCTGGTTATACAGGTAAATGGTGAACAACACATGGGTTACGAGTTTAATTACGACGTAGACAACGCTGTTATTTTAGTTCAAGAGTCTGAGCCACAAGGCGAGTTGGAACTAGAGTCTTAAACTAAGCCTGCAATGCCAGACTGTCTAGCCCTTGAACGTAGGGCAAGTTCTCTGTCCGCCGCTCTTGGCAGTATTGTGGGTGACATCGCAGGATCAAAAGCCGTTGCCATTCCAGTATCTGGCGCGTCCTCAAATAATGGCAAGTTCAATGTAGCAGGACTAGCACTATCAATTCGAGCGCCTAGATTGGGGTCTGGTTGTTGTTCCTGTATTAGCCTTAGCCTTTCATCTTCTGCGGCCCTTTCCCGTTCTACTTGTTCCTGCAGGTCAATCGCCTGTTGCCTTGCTTCATCGCTTTCTTGCAGTAAGGCTGCAGCTGTCCCGCGTACTGATGCCTGACCCCAAAACGCAATACGTTGATTTATATCAGAGGCAACGGTTCTCAACTCTTCAGCCTTGTTTGGATTTACAAGCGCTTCAGTAAGGAAGTCTTCATAAATGTCGGCAGTTTCTCGTTGCATTCTTTCGCCCGTTGAACCCAAAACGGCTCTTACTGGCGTTCGTATTTTGTTGGGCAACATTAAAAGTGGCTGTAACAGACTTACGTTGTGACCTGCGTTTTGTGCCTCATCAAATATTTGTTGCCTTAATTTAGCCCACGGAACAGTAGCAGACTGTACTTGTGTTTGTAGCGACCTTACCGCTTGAAGAATTTGTGTTACTTCAGAAAAATTAGCCAGTTCTTCTGGTTCAAATATCGCTTCATAGACTTGCGCTTGTTTTGCTAAAGACTCTCCCGTTTCTTCAAGCGCATCCTGTCCTTGTACCCCAAGACGCGACAATAATTTGTTTGGTTGTCCAAGAGGGTTAGTGGTACTCATAACCACTTCGTCCCACTGCGTCGTTAGCCAGTCAGCTTTCATTGACTGCCAGAGCTGGGGGTCTTCAGATTGAATCACTCTTTTTAATTCTATTATTTCGTCGGGCTTAGCGTTGCCAGCAAACATGTTTTTCACAACCCTGACAGAATCTGGACCACCAACCTCCGCAGCTTTTGCCAAGTTTCTAACAATTTGCATTTGGGTAAAGTCCACAATTCCCATATCCGGGTTGTATATTTTATTTGCGTCAGCGTAGAGTGGGTTATGCGCTTTCAACCCATTATTTATGGCTTGCTTAATCTGTGGCACGATGGCGCTGAGACTTGGGTGCTTTTCTCCCATACCAGACGCTAAGGTCTCTGTCATGGCGCGTAGATCATTTTTAATGACGTTGTGTACGTCTTGAGTTGTGTTTAGTGGTTTATAGTTGGAAAACGCAATCTCTTCAGCGTCTGCCATGGTAATTGCTGGCCTTCCTGCTTGCCTATTTGCGGCGTTGGTTTCCCGTAAAATTTGTCTTGGACTAGGCCCGGTGCTTTTATCATAAAGCGCGTTTCTGATGTTTGTGAAATAAGTTCGCATGGTTGGATTTAAGTTAGGATCTTGCAACATGACGTTAATTCCCGGTAACGGAGCGCCATCCATACTTGATCCCGGTATTGCCTCACCATTCAAAATATTGTCAATCATTCCAGCAACATCATCACTACCTGCCGCGTCAGCGGCGTAAGCTTTCTGATAAATTTCACCAGCTTCCCTAATGCGTTGTTGTTTGGCTTCTTCCAAATAATTGGTTGTAGCTTGCGCGATATTTTGGGTTGAATCTATATATTCAGTTTGGCCAACTCTTGCTCCTCCTCGCATAATTGCTTGAGGGACATACTTGCCACTCAACAATTCATCAGCAAAGTCCCTAACCATTGTTTCAACACGAGCCGCTCTGTCCATATAGAAACGGTGAAATTTTTGGGCAGATTCTTGCTGTTGCAAATAGCCTTGCACTTGTGAAGCTCTTCCAGCTCCAAATTGTGCCTCTGCTCTCGTTAGAGGAACGCCCCTTGCTTGTGCTAGTCTAATAATTTCATCGACATCTTCCCCACCCTCTTCCAGTATTTCTCTTAGAATGATCTTTCCTCTGGGACCGGGAAATTTATCAACCAGCCAGTGCATGCTAACTGGAAGCGTTTGCTTAATTCCTGCGCCCACTGTTCTCGCTGGAATACCAAAAGGGACGGCTCCGAACCCAGCTGACCAAACAATGTCGTTGACCGCTGTTTCCATGTCACTTTCAGGTCCACCTAGACGCATAGAAAGGCCAGCTCTAAGCATATTGCTTCCAGCCGTGGCAGCTGTTGAACCAGTTGCTCCTCCAGCTATCGCGCCACCCACCACTCCTGCTGGACCGAAAGGAATACCCAAAACAGCGCCCTTACCCATGCCATACATTTGTCCTCCCACTTCGGCTGCAAAAGTAAATGCGGGTCCAACCAAACCAAAGACTTCGTCTTTATCTAGCCCAAAAGTGTCAATGACGCTACCAAACTCTTTGTAAGATTTACCTCTATTTCCATACTTGCCAGAAATGTCGAAATAAGCGATGTCGCCATCTTCATCGATGTAATACCGAGAAACCGGGTTTTCTGATTCTGGAAATCTTTTTTGTGCTAACCATTGAACGCGAGCAGATTCATCGTTACTCAAGCCAGCAAGAAAGGCATTGTATGCGCCGCTTTGCGATGAACTTTGTAGCTCAGCTTCTATTCTTGCAAATTCCTGCATAGCAGAGGCTTGACCAGCTGAATCGTCTGGAGCTTTAAACTGATAAATATTGTTACCAATTTGCTTTTGATAAGTTCTTTCAGCCATGACTAGTTCAGGTTAATTACCGGCAATTCACCTGTAGAACCGCCAGCGGAAGATGTTTGTGAGTTAAGGTTGTTAACATATCCGTTGTGAAAAGTGGTGAACTCATCGATGCCACCAAACATATCGTCAGTGTCGATCTTTGCTTTCGCGGCTAGATCGTCGTCAGTTAAACCAACATAGCCTTCTATTCCCTCTGCCCTGTACAGCTCATATTGACTAATCAATTGAGCTTGATAATTGCTTTTAGCCGAACCTCTGTTATCCACGATTCTTTCGTTTGCAAACCCGGACTCAGCAAGTTCTGCTCTTACCTCTGGCGTAAAAATCATAGAGTTAAGATTGTCGTCTGCGCCCCATTCGTTCTTGAATTTTTGCAATTCATATTGAGCGTCAGCACCAGTTATCTCTTCTTCCATGAAACGATTATAAAGTTCTCTATATTTGTTCATATAGGCTTCCGAATAATTCATTGCAACTTGGTTAGCCCTTTTGCTTGTAATTAAAATAAAATTATTTGCTTCTTTCTCGTTAGCTATGCTTGCAACTGATTGCTGGAAAACGTCCAATTCTTTGTTTGAAATCGCGCCCTTATATGGGCCTACAATCTCCAACACAAAACCCATTTGTGTATTTTTTAACGCCTGCCTTGCGCTAATATTTCTGTCGGAAATATAATCACCAACAATTGGCACATCATTCAAATACTCTTTTACTGCACCAACAAGTGCCGCGCCTCTACCAAATTCATCAGGGTCTATTTGATCTTGCAGGAAACTAAACTTAGCCAAGCTTTGGTTGTTGATGATTGCAGCTTCAGACTTTAGGCCAGCTTCATGCACATCGTTACTAAGTTGCCCCCAAGTTTTTTCTTCTACCGCTTTGCCTATTGTGCCAGTCATATCCATAATAGTGGAAGGCGGTTTTGGATCAGCTATAAGTTCATACCCCATCTCTGAATATCTTTGTTGGGTTATGTAGTCGTTACTACCAATGATTTTTATGGCTGTTATCTTTTTAGTATCTGGATCTATTTTAGCATATCGAATAGCGCTACCCATTTTGTCTGGGTCTCGCAACACCTGCTGCGACAGCAATTGTTGATAAAGCTTTTCTCCAGCTTGCACATCTTGTATTGCCAACGTGCCAGCCTGCATTATCATGCTTTGCATTTGGTCGAAATCTGCCTGTTTTCTCGCCCGTGCGTAGTCACTAAAATCATTAAATCCAGCCGCCAGACCAAATCCAATAGAAGGCGGAGCGCCACTTTGTGCTTGTGCTGTGAGTCCTTTTGATAAAGACGAAGCCAGATCATAGATGCTTGGTCTAGGCGCATCCTGCGTCAGTGGTTTGAGAATGTTCAAATATCGATTATAAGATGCGTCAAAGTCAGGAACCAATGAAGGTTTGGCCTCTTCAAGCATCGCTAATCTTTGTCTGACCAAATCCATTTCTGGATCAGCGACGCTCGTATTTATTTCATTCTCTTCTTCAGGGTCCGAAAATAAATCGACATCGTTGAGATCTTCAAGTCCTATCTGTGGTATACCAATAGCCATAAAGAATTACACGGGGCTGCCGACTCCTGTCTGATAAGGGTATCTACCCGGATTCATGAAATTTCCAATCGAGCCAAATGCACCCAAGCCTGTTGCCAGACCTGCCTGCAACGGACTAGGCGCTGGTGTGAATTGTTGTTGCGTCTGTTGTCTGCCAGCTGTCTGTGCAGCCGTTCCAATAAACGGTAACAAGGCTTGATACTGCTGTAGCGGAGCTTGTTGCGCTTGTAGAGCGTTAGCTCGTTGTGCGTTTAACATCTGTTGCTGTAGAGCTTGTTGTTGCCCACCTAAGCCAGAAAGCATGTTAACGCCTGCCATGCCTGCTTGTTGCGCCTGTCCGCCAAGACCTTGCATAAATCCGCCTAACCCTTGCTGAGCTTGGAATCTTTGCTGGCCGATCTGACTTTCTAGTCCTCCCATTTGACCGTATGCGCCAGAAAGAGTTTGTCCTGCTCCTAATGCAGCCTGACCCGCTCCTGCTTGCGCCTGTTGACCTGTCTGGCCATAACCAACCAACGCTTGGCCTAACCCGGTTCCAGCGCCATAGCGCTGGCCTGCTGTCTGTCCAAGGCCACTAGCGAGTTGTTGCTGTGAACCAAATCGTTGGCCAGCCAATCCAGCCAAACCACTGGCAGCGGTTCTTGCGGCTTGCTGTCGTCTTGCAAACTCACCCATACCCGCTCTCTGAGCCTCAGAAAAGCCTCTGGATCGAATTCCTGCTAATTCCTTAGCCAAACCCCTACCAAGAGCTTCTGTGCGCTCATCTGCGCTTAAACGCGCTCTGGAGCCAAATGCTGACTCTCCACCAGCCCTAATATTTCTGGCAGTATCTGCAATGTCAGCTATATTTGCCTGCTCTACGGCATCCTCTACGGTTTGTTGGACCACCCTGTCTTCGTAAGGATCGAAAAACTGCTTGGTTAAATCTTGGTCATAAGCGCCAGTTGTGCCTCTGAGCATCTCTTCTGACTCGCTTAACCTACCACCAAGACCTGCTGTTGCGCCTCGACGAATGCCTTCAGTTTCGCCTAAACGTCCATACAGTCCTTCTGTTGCGCCTCTTGCCAAACCTCGTCCTTCCCCAAGAGAGCCAAGTAAACCCTCTAGACCAGATTCGCGTAATCTTTTTTCTTCGGCAACGCCTAATTGTGTTGCGTCTAATCCTCTTAATCCGTAATCTCTTGCAGCCGTTTGGCCTGCACCTAGCTGACCAATTCCAGTCTTGTAAGCTTGTTCTGCTGCACTTAAATATCTATCTTGTACGCCCGTTAAATCACGTGCTTGCTGTTGAGCTGCTAACTGATCAGCAGTCATGCCTGCAACTTCTTGCGGAACAATGACTGGCCTACCTTCCTCGTCAAAAAATGTTTTTTCAGCAGCTCTCATCGCGCCGGGTATAAAGCCACCCTGTCCGCCCAGACCAAACAATAGTTGTTGCAGTGCAGGATCTCTCGAAACCGTGCTGGTTTGAGCTTGCGACATGTATGGCGCTTCACCCGCAGTTTGTTCAGCCTCAACAGTTGGAGCAGGCAATGCGCCAATTCCAGCTTGTTGTTGTCGATAATTTCTTAGGTCGTCAAGGCTAATGCCGTAATAATCGGCTTCTTGCTGATCCATTTCATCTGGTGTTAGAACGGGGCCAAAGCCACCACCATAGCCACTATCCATGTAGTAAGGATCGTAATCGAAACCGCCATAGGGATTCTTTGTCGCAACGGTCATGTTGGAATCACTCCAAAGCAGTAAGGATTAGCTGGTAGCATTAGCGTATCTCCCGAAGACGTCCATCATTTGGTACATAAGTTGTGTGCCACGCTCTCTATCCTCAGATGCGGAAGGTACTAGCGTGAGAATTCCGTTTGGTTCTTCGTTAAGATCAAAAGATCCAGCGCCTCTAACCGCCTGCCCAGTCATAACAAACTCGCCATCGCTTAACATAGCGGGTATGTCATCTGAGGTTTCAGTTCCGGGTCCGTTTATGTAGCCGTTCATTTCCTGAAAGTCTTCCATAGCGACATCGCCGCCGTTAGCGTATGCCATTGGGTAAATTGGCTGCATAGCTCCGCCCATAGAGGCGTTCTGTACATATTGAGATGTGACCGCTTCTTTTCTAGGACCAGCCTGTCCACCACTTAGTGTAGGAAATCTAGGCTGTAAACCAAACTCAACAGGGTTTGGTGCGTCTCTACCCATTCGTCGGGCTATCTCAGCTTCAATGTTGTATCGTCCGCCTGCGTCCATCGTGGTCAATGGAGTCATCGGGACGCCCTTGTCTTTTTTCGCTTCATCCATGGCAAGCTTGCCGAGCATATAAGCTGGCACTCCAGCCATAGCAAGACTGCCAAGGCCACCACCGCCACCGCCACCGCCAAGGCCAAGCAAATTGCTTAAAAAGCCTCCGCTTTGTTGAACAGGGTTGCCCTGTGCATCGTACAATTGTTGTCGTGGAGCGCCGCCAAAAAAGTCACCTACTCTTCCGAAATTACCAACGCCATCTCTACCACCACCAGTAAAAAGACCGCCACCTTGCTGTTGGCTTCCTATAAGCGCATTTGCTTGTTGTTCTAATTGGAATTGTAAATCTGTATTACCAGCTTGACCAGCAGCGGCGGCTTGTTGCTGGAGTTCCGCTATATCCTGTTGTACGGCCTGTTGTCCAAGGAAAGCATCACTACCTCGCGGCGCTCCCATCATATAGCCGCCAGCTTTTTGCAAGTTACCCAAAAGACCTACGTCATCCACGCCCTTCGTGAGAAATTCTTTCGCCGTGCCAAAAAATCCTTCTCCCGGCAGACTGCCAAGGCCAGCTCTTAATGAGCTAAGTTTTGCGCCAAATCCTTGACCCGCAAATTTTGAAGCCGAACCTGCAGCGGTTCCAGATAAACTGCCTATACCGCCTAGAGCCTTACCTACGCCGTATCCGCTCAAGCCGCCAGTAATAGCTCCTTTTAATCCTTTGCCTGCCGCAAGATTAGTAGCAGCGCCAATAGCGCCAGCAACAAGCGGACCAACACCGGGGATAAAATTAGCCAATGGCCCAGCAATGGGTGCAATTTTCTTTGCTATTTTTTTAAGAGACTTGCCGAGTTTTTTAAAGAAGCCGAACTCTTCGAGGCCAGTCATTTCATTCAAACTTGCAATACCTACGCCTGCAATAGCTTGCGCTGGGTCTATACCAGATTCTTTGAATTTTTGCTCAATTAATCCCTCTAGTTCAGGATCATCTAAAAACTCAGGGGGCAAAACAACCTCACCGGGCGCTAAGTGAGCTAACAACGTGTCTTCACCAGTGCCTGCTTGTTGTACAGCGAGAGCTTCTTTAGCTAACGGTGCGTTTGCTCCCAGAACCATTCGGCTCAAAGTTTGTTGTAGGTGAGATTTTTCATCGGGGTCAGTGCTTTGATTGATTTGTTGCATCAAAGCTTCTATACGTGCGCCTAAGTCATCTTCGCCAGTGCCTTGCATCATCATAAGTTCTTGATCTGATGTAGCGCCTTTATTCATGCTTTCAGGAGCAACATTCATATTCATTCTTTCTGGCAAAATAGGAGCGGTGAAATTTTCAGGAGCAACATTCATATTCATGCCTTCCGCATCTATAGGAGCGGTGAAATTTTCAGGCGCAACATTCATATTCATGCGAGACCTTGTGCCTCCTATTCCAGCGCCAAATGCCGAACCAAGCACAGGACCAAACGAGCCAGCAGATTGTGCAATTTGATCTAAAAGTTTTGGTGATATTGTGTTCTCTGCCATGTTATTAACTAATCGTGACCGTGACACTGCCCACGCTTAAAGTTCCTCCCAATCCTGTTACATAAGTTTTATGCTCATATAAATTCCTAAATTCCGTGCCATCAAACGCTTGATGCACTTCCACGGTGCTGTTAAATATTATAGCACCAGTAGCAAATTGTAATGTAGAAATTTCGTCAGCGTTAAAAACTGGCGTTTTGTCTACGTCCTTTGCGCCAAGATTAATTTCTAGAACTCTAACAAGACGATTAAAAGTGTCGCCCGTAACTACTTCTTCATTCGTTATCGGTAGTCGCGTTTCTAGTATTTTTGACATCTATCCTCTTCGCCCAGAGGGTTGTATATCTAATCGCGTATTTCCCACCCTCCATTTATAATCTTTTTTGTTGGCCTCAATAGAATTGTCATCATCACTTTCAAAACGCAATACAACCTGTCTTGTTCTTGTTCGCAGATTCTTAAACGATGTAGCATTTGTAATTTGATTTGTCGAGTCTGTGGTAAGAGTCTCTGCGTTGTAATTTCTGCGTTTTACTACCACATTTACAGCTGGCGTGACAGATACTTCAGATGATGTAGAAAACTTGACATCTGGTATAAGCTTTTTGACAAACATAAAATTTTCGCCATCAGATAAATCAATGTCAGCGCTTTCTATAAATACGTTGTCCATTGAGTCAGAGTCATTATTAAATCCGGTTTCGTGGAAATAAGCATACCCTGCAGCTGATGTTCCGCCCGTAGCAATTGGTTTGTCTTCGATGCCAGCATCTAACCAGCTATATCTTACTAGAGAGCCAATACTCCAAGTTTGATCTTCATAATTATAAATAACGTAACGAGATATTTCGTCAGTGTCATCTTCTGACGACACGTACCAAAACCAAACTTCTGAATGCTCCGCGTTTAACGAAGCAAAGCATTTGAATGCTTGCGTCAAATTGATGTCAGAAAAAACGTAATCCTGAACGGAGCATGGCATTCTTTTGACTGAGCCATTGTAGTAATAAAAACCATTCTTACTCATAAAGAACACGCCAACAGGACTATTCACACATGCATTCGGCGCGATAAGTCCAGCGCCCTCATTAATTAAATTCAACGCAAATGTTAAGGGAGGACCAATAAACGTCATCGAGTAAAGACTAGTGTCTGTCCAAATCAAAACTTCTTGTCTAGATTTTAATCCACCAACAATGTGAGATCCTGCGGAGAGCCTAACTGAACCAGCAGTGTTTGTTGTTGTTGGGTTGAAGTCCAATTCATTTTCGGTGTCCGAAAAAGCCACTAGCATAGGATCAATAGCACCAGACCTACTTCCGCTATCTAAAGGATCAGCCCCCAACACTATTAGATGCCTGTCCACTTCGCTCGTAATCACTTGTAAACCGAGCGTTGGCACTTTGCTTGCACCTGAGATGCCCTGTAGCTCCAAAGCTCTAACGGACGTTCCGTTATTCTCTACCCAACGATAAATGCCACCGCCTCTTGGGTTGATTATTAAATTTTCACCAAAGTTGTCGTGAGTCCACAATCTTAGTTGTCCGCTTGCTGTAATAGCAGACGACGAGCCAAACGTGCCTGCCCCCCAAGTTCCCACTCCCCAGCCAGTGCTTGGAACATAAATGTCCAGCCCGGAATTGATTTGATATGCGCCTACGGTTGAACCGCCTGAGTTTCCTGAGTCACTTGCGTTAGCTGTAACTTCTGACCCGCTAGTATCTTTGGCCGTGACCGTATAAGTATTTGTCCCGGTTACAAGAAGTATTTCATATTCTTGGTTAATAACCGCAGCAGTGATTAGTCCACCTAATGTGGCTGCGGCAGAAAAGGTGACGAAGTCTCCGGTGCTGGCCCCGTGCGCCGCATCAGTTACCGTTAGTGTCGTAGAACCATTAGTTGCGCTAAACGTGACATCGCCAGCGCTTGTTGTTGCTCGTATGGGAGTAATATCGTTGTATGTCTCGCCCTCTTCGACATAATATTTGACGGTTGTGCCAAGACCTAAATAACGAGTTCCGCCTAAAGATATCCAGCTGTGCAATCCTCTTGCAGAGCCTAAGTATGAACTGGTTGAAAGCTTCTGCCAGCCTCCAATTTTTTCTGGTCGGCCTTTTCTGAAGCGAATAAGGTTTGCGTCTACCCATCCGTTTTCGTTCGAGTAGTCTGTTTCCTCTTTATTTATTCCCGGTTTAAAATTTAACGTCGTAAGTGGCATAGTAAAAGTCTACCACAAAAGTTTTAGTTTTAAGCCAAACGAATTATTGCTGCTGTAGCGTTTGCTGCCGGGAAAACCACTGTGAAATCGCCAGCTGTTGAGGTTTTGTCGCCACCAAAATCAATCGAAGCTATTGCCTTATTTCCATTCGTAGAGTTGTATAGCAAGCAGCCTCTTGCAGTGACCGTCACGTTACTGAAAACGAGGTCGCTGAAATCACATAGCGCTGTAGTTCCGCTTGTTGTCGGCGTGACATTCGTTAGTGCGCTGCCTCCTGCCGAGTAGTTCGTGCCAGAACTTTGACCCGTAGTAACATATACAGTGGTTGCTGCTCCGAGAGTTGCACTACTGGTGTAAAGAGCAAGCTTAATAGAATCTGCTCCATTAGTTAAATTATGACCTTCAACTAACAGCTCCTGTTTAAATGAGGTCGCTATCGCGCTTGATATAGCTATGACGCACCTCCTTTTTTATAATTTATTAACATAATTATAACTCCTTAACTATCTTAGCCATGTCCTCATGGCCTTGACTCATCAATAAGTTTATCATAGTTGTTCGATCTGAGGTAATTGCATTTTTTATGCCATACAACACTATGGTATAGATGTAATTTTGAAAAGCCTCTGCCTGTTGTCGAATATGAGGCGCGGCATCGGCTGACACTTCGCATATTTTCTTGGTAATTTGTTCAGCCCAAAATTCTGCATCATGACCTTTGTGGTTAGAGGTGCTGACAGAAACGCTACCTAACTTAATAAAGCTTTCGTTAGCCACGATATGGCTCCGGTGGTCTTAGCTCTTCTGGCATATCTATGCCTGCTTTTTCCATCTCTTCTTCTATTTTCGATTGTTCGCAAACAATCCATTCTGGCTCGTTCGGAACAGCTATTATCGGATCTTCAAGCCTGTGAAAACCATATATGCGCTCTTCAATTGGAACGCTGTGATCTAACAAGGTTGATCGATGAGATACTCCAATTTGTATTTTTGCATCCATACATTTGGCTAACCAAAACTCAGTGCAGGCTCTTCCAGCTTCTGCAAAGTGTAGACTGTGCTTGTAAGTGTAATCGATTCCAAACAAATCAATCCTTGAAACTTTATGCCAGTAAGCAAATGCAATGGTCATGGGAATAGTATTGTTTAAGTATGCGCACTTTGTGTCTTGCACTATCTGTTTAATGGGGTACAAAACCGCGCTTGGCACTCTTGGGTCTAAATCACTTGTGTAACACGGAATGTCACATTCTGGCAAAAACTTTCTCATGATTTGAGTTTGTGTGCCAGCATCTTCAGTATCAAAAAACCGGCTTGCTGGGTCGAGCATAAACATGCGATCTGATTTGTATACTGCGGCGGCTGAGTTGCAGGTCCACACCTCGTCCCACTCAACTGAATTTTCACGACCTATGGCATAGTCAACTTGCGAGTTTCCGAGCGCCACTATCGCTATGTGAGCGCCCTCAAGCGAATTGTTTTTTATCATTAACTAACTCCAGATCTCAGGAGGTCGTAACGATATTCATCTCTTTGTTCGCGCCCCTCCGCTATGGTTTTCATTCTGGCAATGGCCTCTTTGAAACGTCCTTCAAACGTAGCCATTACGTCTGGAGTTTCTTTTAAGAACACTGCCGCCTCTGCGAGAGAACCATAAAGAAGAGCGTCAGGATAATCGGTGGAAAGAAAGGTTGTGCCACTATCCGATCCAGCAGTTAAAGACGCTGGTTTATACAGATAATGTAACTCAACAGTGTAATTTGCATCAGGAATCGGAGCAACTTCAAAAGCGGTATCATCAAACAAAGAATAGTATTTTGGCATACCAGTAGTTGCAGTAGATGGTGCATATTCCTTCATGAACGAAGGGTGTTTGTAGTCTAAGTAATAATAGGTGCTACTTGAAATGATAGCCGCACTAAAAGGTGCATAAAAATCAGTTGGCGTAGCTAAAAACCTATTGCTCGATGTGAGAGTTCCTTGCACGTTTTTACGTTGCTTCGGCAACTGAACTAGCTTGAATATTCTAGACTCTGCTTCCTTTATAAAAGTAGGCAGATGCGTCACAAAAGTGTCTTCCGTACACTCAGTGTAATCTTGAATAGCAGTCTTTAGTGTTGCGTATGTAAAGCTCATGATATTGTTATGGTTACCTCGCCTAGACCTACTTCAACTTCGTAGGTATCTAGTTTAGTACCAAGTATACCACTTTGCACATTTGTGTACACAACAAAGGCATTATTATCATCTTTTGTATCTGGCCTTGGGTTTTTCAGAGCTTCAGGATCAGGGCTATGAGGCTTTGGTTGCAATTGCGGATGCTTTGGAGACCACTGATCTGGCCCAACAAGCAAGCCGTCCCAAGTCATTTTCATTTTGCGCAACTTATATCTAAAACCTGTGATGTCACAAATTCCGTAAGCCTCTTTTCCGCTTGCAAACGCCATAACTAAGCTGAGTTATAACCGCCAAGGTTAGGCGCAACCTTAAAAGATGTTCTTGTTTCATCTTGCGCCATAGCTCTTTGAAACTCCTCTTCGTACAACTGTTTTAAAATCGGCGTTCTTTCTGGAGCTTTTTTCAAACTCATGTAGTAAGCCAAACCAGCGGTAAAGCAAGGGTAAAATCGAAAAGGCAAATCCATCGTGTTGGTTGCAGCGTCCGCATCATCAATTCTAGTTAAGACGTTCATATATATTGTGTAAGTAGAATTCTTGTCTGGCGCTGGCCAAACAGAAATAGTGGGCGTAGTTTGTTTGTTAACAAATATTTGGTTGGGCTTGCCAGTTGTGCTTTTATTCGTAATGTGAGCGTATTCAGCCCTGTTTATTTTGCTAATTGGCATATCAACATCACTACCGCCAATTGACTCCCTAACAAAAGCATCCAACACATCAATAGGAGCTGTGGCTGTTGAAGAATCAATGTTATAGGTAATTGTATCTTTAACCATGGCAACTGTTTTTTGTTTAATAGTCCACTGGTTTAAGCCCCTGTTTGACCATTCAGACAACATCAGGTTTATGCTTCTTCTAGCGGTTTTTAAATCATATCCCGTGCGAAGCTCTAGCCCACAACGCTCAAACGCTTCTTCAACGTACTCCGCTACATCTGGTTCAAAATTTTTGCTTCCTGAAACTGCCATCTAATCCTCGTATAAGTTATCAAAAGTTATTACAGGATCTAAATAACTCTCATGCCCTTCCGCGCTGTGAGTCCACTGTGAAGGCTTGAAGTCAGGAGCGCCTTCTCCAGTAACCCACAAAGCTGGGCTTGTTGCTCTAACCCTATTGTTAGGTAATGCAACTAAATTGCCTTTCCATTGGCAATCTTCAGTTATATATAATACATGACTTTGTTTATGTTGGGCAGAATCATCTGCAATATCAGAATCGGTGTAGTCAACGGTAAACAAATATTTTGCTTGGTAAAATTCTCCGTTAATTTTTGCAACCCAAGGAGAAGAGCTTACTCTGTCCATAACGGTGACCGCGTGATTTCTGGACTCACAGTCCCACGGTTGCGCCAAATGATCTTCCATCGGTTTTGGAAAGTCTTCCATGGGTATATCAAAAACCATGCCCTGTATAGGCATTCGTGCCCACATAGCCCCGCCGTGTATGTTATTTTCATCGTTGTCGTCGCAATCTGCTTCGCAACCAGTAAATACCACTTGGAAACTTAATGATCTATCGGGAATGGTGTTAACAGCAATGGCCAGAGCATGGATATACTCGTCGTGGTATTTTTCGTGATTATGAGTAAACTCACGCCGAATCCAGCATTTAAAATGAGGAATATTGCTGATCAAATATGGCACTGGATGTCTTTTGCGCCGTTACTTAACTGAGCCGCCTTTACTTTTTCTCATCAGAGTTCCGCCTTTACTTTTTCTCATCAGAGTTCCGCCTTTACTTTTTCTCATCAGAGTTCCGCCTTTAGACTTTCTCATTATTGATCCGCCCTTAGACTTTTTGTTAATTGAATAACCTTTTGTTGATTTGTACATGATTGCTCCCGTTAAATTCTGCCAAACAAGCCCATGTTTGACTGTTTTTCTATTTTACCACCAGTTTTGGCGAATGTTTTTACATTAGTTGGTTTTCCACCAACACCTTGTTTTTTTGATCTTTTTCGAGCAACCGCAGATCTAATTTCATTTTTAGACATTGTGTTAGCACGTGACCTTGGCACACATTTTGGGTAAGACCTTTTGCTAGAAGTTGAACCTCTCCCACAAGATTGGTATTGGCCGTTTTTCTTCGATGCGCCAATGTCAACCCAATCTTCTTTAAACCATTTTGTTAAACTCATTTTCTGCCAAACAGACTCATGTTAGTTATTTTCTTTATGCTTCCACCTGTCTTAGCATTTTTTGTTCCGCTATAAGTGCCACCACGCTTTTTGTAAGTTTTTACTAAATAAGCATTTGCATAAGCAGACGGGTAAACGTCAAATTTTCTTTTGGTTTCAGCTTTAACTTGCTGATAAAGTTTTTTGTTCTTAACATTGTCAGGGGTTTTGCTCATGCAATCTACCTTGGTCCGCGCAACCCTGAAAAGCCACTTCCTATATTTGAAAAGCCCATTGGAATGTTAAATTGTGGATTTGTCCTTGGTACAGCTGGAGTAGACATTGGCGCTCTTAACTGCGATTGCGTTGCTCTCCACTCGTTCAAATCATCTCTATAACCGGCTCTGTCCTCTTCATCATAATCACGACGATTAGGCCGTGGGCCTAACATTGGAAGTGGAGGAGGAGCTACAGCCTGCCTAGTCGGCACAGGCATAGGCTGGGGCATGCTTTGCATTGGAGAAGGCATAAACGGCTGTACCGGTGGTGGCTGCATAACCGAAGCAGGCATAGGCACGGGTAGTTGCATTACCGGCGACGGTGGTAGCTCAGTTGGCCTGCCGACAACTTGCGGAGGCATTACGTGAGGTTGTGCTACCGGAGGTGGTGGTGTCATTGGCCTTGTAACTTGTGAAGGCATTACAGGCGGTGATTTGTACGCCTTAGAAATTCCCGGCATACCCGGTATCATCATTGACAATCTTTCGGTTTTGCCACTTTTGTAGTCGTCCATTTCTTCCCGAAACTCTGTTGCACTGTCAAAATCCCTTCGTTGTGGCATTGGTTCTGCCATGGGAGTTTTTGCTAATCCAAATCTTTTCAAAAACGCACCCCGATCTTCATCTCCCAATCCCTGATAAACATCAAAAATTGATTGAGGCGCAACTGACGGCTGTCGCATTGGTTCAAATTCTCTACGCAACGCTCCAATACCTCTATTATCCCCACGTAAAAAATTAAACTGCGAAGGTCCAAATCTATTGCCCATAAAAGGCATTGGCCTTCGTTGATAGGGATTAAACTGCGAAAGCATTAGACTTCGTTGATAGGGATTAAACTGCGAAAGCATTGGCCTTCGTTGATAAGGATTAAACTGCGGAAGCATTCGCCTTCGTTGATAAGGATTAAACGGAGGGGGGCGAAACCCCCCGCCGCCAAACCTACTCATCTGAGGTAACATTTGAGGTCTGAATCCACCAAACAAACCGCCTAGTCCGCCCATGTTTCGCATGCGCGACCTTGCTGCCATTATTCGTGAAGTCATATCTCCCGGCATTTGGCTCATGAGATAATCCTAATCGTACTTCTTTATCATCTCCAAAATAATCATGTAACTGTCTCCACTGGAGTGACCCACAGTTGTGAAGTCAATGTCTCCGGTTTTGCCAGATCCAGCGTTATTTGGGATGGCGGTAAAATTATCGTAATACTCGTCACCAGTTGAATCCGCAGGCAATCCAACCAAAAGAACGCTTGAAGTCGCATCAAACTCAAGCTTTACGGACATACCTACAGTAGCCCAATAAATCCTTTGAATATGAACCTCAGTGCAAGCTACACCATCTGAGTTGGAAGCCAAGGCAGACACATCTACTTTTTTTACCGCACTCTCGCCACTGCCGTCAGACACGTTAGTGAACCGCATTACTGCAGTTCTCTCGCCGTCTTGTATAGTTTGTGAAGCTACAGCATCAGCCATATCTCACCTCCTACAGTTCAGTAACTGCGGTGCGTTCTTTGTAAGCGCCAATATAATCAACGGTCAAAGTTTTTGCTGCCGCAGCGCCATTTTGTATTCCAAATGAAAGAGTTAACTCTTCGTTGTCTGGCACGTTTGTGCTAACTACCGTACCGGCTAAAACATTGTTTTGGAAAACGTGAAACTTCTGATCTTTCGGATCATATACAAATCCGACAGTCATGAAAGTATCATCGGCCAGCGCGGTGGAAAGATCTAACGTCGATTGAGTGCTATCTTTTTCAACGATAAAAGTAACAGTTGTACCTCCATCTGATTTCAAAAAGAAAATGCCATCGGTTACGTCTAACGGAGATGTGTCCGTAAGTTGTAAGCCAGCTACAATGTCAGATTGCGTTGCATCATTGGTTTTAAACCTCATGTTGAACGCTAATTGCTTACCAGCTTCGTACTTGAAGCCTTCTTTGACTAACTGGAAAAAATCATTGTCATTATCGCCAGCAGCGTTGGTTACTAACAAAAGACCGCCATCGCCATCAGCTAATGCTTCTGTTGCAGACCCAGTTCCGTCTTCTGTTGTGGTAATTGTCCAATCGGACGCTAAGTAAGTATCAAAGTCATTGAAATAACCATGGTACTTATGGGGTGCTGGAGCTTTTAATTTACCTAATGTTCCATCAGCTGAAACATTGGTTACTCCGCTAGTAAAGTGTGTTGTCATGCTACAGTCCTCCTAAATTAGACCAGCAACCGGCCCATCCGATTGCCATAGAGACTGATTTAGTATAACACCAAAAAAACATAATCATATAAAAAAGGGGCCGAAGCCCCTTTTGCTCAATAATACCTAAATGTTATGAATAAATTTTTAGGTATTCGGTTTCCAACCCCGCCTCAAGAATTTGCCTTTTGTACTTTCTTAATATGACCTTTGCTGCATGCTGTTGTGCTGGTGACCATGTTTTTTGCTGGCTCAAAGAATAACCAAAAGTTGCATCAATTTTATTGAAACCCTGACCATCTTTAGCCTTCACTCCATCGCATCTTGTAGCAACAGCTTGAACAAAACTTTGTAAGCTCTTAACCACTTCTGTAGCAAGAGGTTTAGGCTGTTTGCTCAATTTAGGACCAGTAACATCAATTGCGATGTCTTCTATTTTAATTTCTTCATTAACAATCACATCATCAAGTGACTCATTTTGAATGTTCATTTTCTTTACAATAACTTTAGCAAGTCGAGCATCTATTGTTCCATCGACAACTAAATGCTGTACAAGCACTGAGTTCCTCTGTCCCATTCGGTGGCAACGATCTTCGGCTTGCAAAACATCTCCAGAAACCCATGAAAGTTCCGCGAACACAACGTGGCTTGCGGCATGCAACGTCAGCCCTGTCCCAGCTGCACCAATTGTTCCAACAAATATCTCAGCATTACCATTTTGAAACTCATTAACCGCTGAGTCACGTTGCTCTTGTGTGTTTGATCCAGTCAATGTTACGACCTGTTTTCCAGCTTTTTGCAAGCCATCTTTTATTCCTTCAACAACATCTCTGTGGTGCGCCATCACAACAACCTTATGCGGTATGGACGCTACGTGATCAACAACATCTTGTACTTTTTGAAGTGCAGTTTCGTGCCTGACATTGCTCATTTTTTCAAAATCAATGTCTTCTGCAGAAATATTGGCGGAAGCTTCAGCTAAGCTTTCAAACTCTCGCGTAATAGAATTGGTATATTTGTCGTTTGGCAAAACAATAATTTGTCTGGTTTTCTCAGGAAGATCTTTTAAGACTTGATCTTTTTTCCTGCGAACCATAATAGATTGTCGCAAAAGACGTTGTAGTTCTTCTAAATTTGTTGCGCCATCAAAATGCCATCCAAATCTATCTTTATATGCACCAGCAAATTTTTGTGCAAAGCTAAAATAGTTTCCAAACACTTCTGGCAAAAGATAGCCAGCTATAGGCTGTAGCTCGATAGGTCTGTTTGGTATTGGCGTTCCAGTTAAAGCAATTTTTCGATCAGCTTCAAGCCTGCCAACAACTTTTTTCTCTTTTTTTGAATATTTACCAGTTATCGCAATACTACGTTGTGCTTTTGGAGATTTGATGTAATGTGCCTCATCTAAAATGACTAATCCCCATTTTCTTGAATGCAAATCCTTCGAGTGCTTTTTCAAAACATCGTAATTAATGATTACAACATCCGGGTTTGCAGGAATTTTCTCACCGCCACCATTAACTATTTGTATGTCGCGCTCAGAGACCAGCCATTTTTCAAGCTCTCTTTTCCAATTGATTTTTAGGGAGCATGGGCAAATTACTAAAACGGTTTCAGGTGTGGTTGCGTTAATTACACCAATTGCTTGAATGGTTTTGCCAAGACCCATCTCATCTGCAATGCAAGAAGCAGGTCTTTGTATGGCATATGCAATACCCGCTTTTTGAAAGGGTCTATACTCAAGACCTGAAGGAACCGGAATATTGATATCGCTATCTTCAGCGTTGGAATCGTTAATAGCTTTATCATTATCTCTAAAACGAGTCACCGTCCACTGATCATTAACTTTGCGCACTGAGTAACCGGCTTTTTTTACAGCTTCTTTTTTCTCGCGCCATACATACCAAAACTCAGGGGTAGGATTAGCGGTGCTGATGAAACGGCCATCTGTGTGGACCGTTTCTTTTGACCAATCTAGCTTCAGTTCCATGTTTATCTCCGGTTTTTTCAATCTATATGCTTAATATACTTGATTCCGTGTCCATGTGCAACTTTATGTACATATGTATTTAGGCATAAAAAAAGAGGGCCGAAGCCCTCTTTCTCAGTAGTTGAGTTATAAACCCTACTGTTGGTTCAAGTTAGGCACCTTGTGACCCGTAGCAACCCCTCCAGTCAGAAAATCCGAACGAGAACCGCTCCCTAGCCTTATAGCGCAGATTTCCTGTGGTGAAGTCTGGTTCCATCTGAGTTTCCATCGCTGTTCTTTGGAAACCCTTTAGACCTTCACCTGCCTCTGTGACACTTGTGAGCAAGAAAAACGCATCTGGATCGCTCAGATAATGGTTAATAGTATAACCACCAGAAAGAACGCCCGTGTTTCTAATTGCGTTAATGTCATTGTCAGCAGTTCCAGATCTACCGGGTGAGTTCAGGATTCTATCAGCGATAAACGACAATTGAGGTGGTATTACCAGCTTCGTTGCGTTAACCGAGATAGTCAGTCCTTTATCGTCTGTGAAGGTGCTTATGGATATTAGCGCATCTTCGAGTGACGTCTCGTTGAGATCTGCCATGGTTGTTGCTCTGTTCGCAGCAGTTCCACCACCCGCAAGTGGGTGAGCTGTATTGATCAGAGAAACGCCATCGCCACCAGTATGTGATGAACTAAAAGCATTGTTTAAGACATCACTTGCCATGGTCTCTTTCGTATGCGCCATGCTGCGCGCTAGGGCTTTGACGTATCGTTTGCCCAAGGAGTCGTAAAGATTATCTTCTACTGCCTCCTGTGTTAATGCGAAAGCGAGACTGACGGTCGAATGTGTATATCTTGAGGTAAATGACTCATTTGCATTATCAAAAGCCACCCCTCCACCTTCTGTTTTTATTGGTGCGCCGCTAAAAGAAGTAATCAACACCTCTTCTTCAAAGGCACGTTGAGAATCTTCCATAGGGAAAATGTCCGCGTACTCTTGATCGTATGAATCATACGACATGCCGAAGAGAGAGTTCAGGCCCGGTTCTAGCTCTTT